>CERU01038148.1_pt1 | contig 12658 bp, 8 predicted proteins | sample 530741 | NCBI WGS metagenome assembly CERU01 (sample SAMEA2620925, study PRJEB7988) | marine metagenome | biome: marine biome (ENVO:00000447); feature: deep chlorophyll maximum layer (ENVO:xxxxxxxx); material: "saline water (ENVO:00002010), including plankton (ENVO:xxxxxxxx)" | depth 30 m | reverse complement strand
TTCGCTCAATACTGACTTTCAGCATTGAGCGAATAATATAGATCCCTCAGCTTCGGTAGCAAAACGGAGATTGGCTATAAAGCGATGCGGTCTTCTAGCTTCAAATCACCGCACTTCGTTCCGCCATTTGTTTGCCAGCATACATTTACAGATTGCGCATCACTGCGAAATAATCGGCGCAATTCATCAAAGTTATCTTCAGTTATTGCCTTACCGTTAATTTCTTTAACTATCGCTTGTTCAGTAAAACCAAGCTCTGCTGCATGAGAATTCTTTGCCACCTGTTTTATTACACCTCCCAGCCGGTGTGGCTCCATTACCAAGCCACTGCGGTCGATATCAGTTTTATGGCTGAAAAATTTATTCTTTACGAGCGTAATAGACTCGTCTTGGTAATTAAAATGCACGTTGAACTTCCGAAGTAGTCCACTACCTATCAAACCAATTCCGTAGGGGTCTTCAAAGCTTAGTAAATTGTGTGCCGCAACATTTTCAAACTCGCTATCGCCCAGTCCAAAAAAATCGATACGGCTAGTTTCAACAACCTGTTTACCATCAAAATTTTGAGTGTGAGTTTCAAAGTAGTCGTTTGGAAACTCTAATTTATCAGTCAATTTTTCATTCAAGTAAACGTAGTCAGGCGCACCTGTGTCGATAATAAACGCATAGTCGGCTTCGACACCGTCGTTATCTTTCAGTCTGGCATTAACATAGGGAATTCGACCATGAACAGACAATGGTAAAGTCGTGCTGTTTTCGTGGTTAAACTCGCTTTTCGCACTTTTCTTATGAAACTGTAGAGACTGCTCCGCATAAAGAACCGAGACATTAAAGTGATTCAGTAAGTCGTAGCCAATCGCACCATCAAAATAAGCGGTGTCATAGTCGTGAAATAACGGATTTTTCTCAATCGGAACATGAATGAAGGTCAACTCTGAGAGCTCGATGTCTCCAACCCGGATAATGCCATTGTTAACTACGTTGACTTGACTGCTTTGAACCTCAAGCTGCCTTTCCACATCTAACTGCAAGGTTTGGGTACGGGGTGTCTCAAAGATTACAGTCGCAGATGCCGCTGAATCAAAAGCCAGCCTTAATGATTCTGTGTCATTTACATCGACTTCAATAATGATATGGCCGTCATGCCAAACGAAGGGTAGTTTAAAACTTTGCTCTTTACTGAGCCACTTTTGAGATGCCAACGCATTGCCGCTTTGTAAATTTATGATTCCTTTCGCTGAACAGCCAACAATTACCAGCACGACGCTCAGCACTGCAATCAATTTAATCAAAAGTATGACGTGTTTAGTCAAGATATATACTCCCAATGAATGTTTGGGCTATAGTAAGGTGGTTAGCCTATAGGTTATTGAACAATATTGCGATTTCACGAAAAAATACATTGGATAGCGAGAAGTGCTTGGCATAGCTGGAAAGGAATTCGATTCAGGAGTACCGTAGGGATGGAGAAAAACAAAAGCTGGGTGAACAGAGCCTATGGCGAGACTGAGCGAATCGAAGCTTGTTTTAGTGGGCTTGCGTATGCGCCACATAGCCATGATACGTATACTCTAGCCCTAACGACACGGGGTGTTCAAAGCTTCAATTACCGCGGCGAATTACGACACTCACTTCCTGGTGAAGTGGTAATACTTCATCCTGACGAAACTCACGACGGTCAGGCTGGGACAAGTGACCCCTTTGCTTATCGCGCTATAACCATTGATCCTGTTGACGTTCAAAATATATTACAAGGCTTCAGTCTTCCATTTTTGGAAGGAGGAGTCACAAAACAACCGCAGTTTATCCAGGTTGCTACACAACTGTTATCTGAATTCAATCGTCCGCTGGAAAAGTTAGAGCATCAAGATCTCATTTATGCTTTTGCCACAAAATTACAGCAAGCTACATCGCGTAATGTGAGACATACTCAGGCGAATTACCGTGCAATCAAGAGAGCGCGTGAATATATTGACGATGCCATTGCTGCTAACTCCAGCTTACCAGTCAGCATTACATTGGATGAACTGGCTGCTATTTGCGATTACAGTAAGTGGCAGATAACGCGTGATTTCAGGTCTCTTTATGGCACAACGCCTTATCGCTACGTAACACTAAAGCGATTACAGAGAGCAAAAGCTCTCATTGAGCGTGGCATACCTTTGTCTCAAGTTTCATTCAGTAGCGGTTTTGCAGATCAAAGTCATATGACGCGGCATTTTAAAAAGTCCTTTGGTACAACCCCCAAGATTTGGGCAAACTTAAATCAGTAACACTAATTTTTTTGAACGTTGTGCGCATGATTAGAAGAACTGACTATAACCACTAAGGTCCGTTCTTCGCTCTGAGCAGACATTACAGAGTAAGTCTGATATTGTTTTTGTATTGGTACGGACTGCAATAACTGCCCTTATGAGGGGTTAGATTTTTAAGGAAAAATAATGAAGTTTGGTTGGTTGTTTTTTGGTCTCGTATTTCCTGTGGTTGCTTTTGCTAATCCCGATTTTGTGAAAGTTAAAGAATATGATCTCGAATACGAGATTGCAGGAAGTGGTAGTGAAGTTATTCTTTTGGAGGCCGGCGGCAGCGCTGGCATGTCTGACTGGGAAGCTGTTTTTGAAAAAATATCAGAGCACGCAAAAGTTATTCGCTATTCTCGAGTCGGTAATGGTAACTCGACTGCAATCAAGCAGCACTTTACTTCGCGAGACTATGCTGACCAAGCTAGCACTTTGCTGACTGAACTAGGTATTCGACAACCTGTCATATTTGTTGCCCACTCCTATGGGGGAAGTGTTGCACGAGATTTTGCGGCAGCTTACCCCGAACAGATAAAAGCGCTGATGATGTTAGAGCCTTCTTCCGAGCATGATGTTGATATTTTACGCGCTATAGACCTAGAAAAGGGCAACGAAGAAATCGCTCAAATCAAACTCGCCGATATGGAAGGCGGAATGTCTAATCAATATTTGGACTTTTGGAGTAAGCGTCCGTTACCCGACTACCCTCAAATTAAAGATATGCCTGTAACGGTCATTACTTCAGTAAAGAAAATGGAAAACCCACCTAACTTATTCTTTACCGATCGAGGAAGGAAAATGTGGGGAGAACTATGGCAAAAGTGGACGAATACGTTTCCGCAAGGTAAATCTGTTTTAACTGAAAAAAGCGGCCACTTTGTACAATTTGATGAACCTGAATTAGTCATGAGCGAGCTTTTGGCATTGATGCAGAAGCTCGAGAAGTAGCAGCACTAACGTCTGCTCAGAGCGAGCAGCGGACATTTTTACCAAATCGTAGTACATTCAACAATCGCCAAAAATCAAATCATAAAGGACTATAAATTTGAAACTCCTCACAATATTCGCAAGTTTACTGTTCAGCGCTTTAAGTATTGCAGCCGACAAGATTTACGATGAATCCAGAGACAGGCATATTCCCATAGAAGTCTCGTACCCTAATCTAAAAGAAAATTGCAATGAGACTCAGCAGTGCCCGGTAGCATTGCTTAGCGCAGGTTACGGCGTATCACATACTAAGTACGCATTTTTGTCCAAACAGCTGAACCAGTTGGGTTACATGGTTATAGCTATTGGGCACGAACTAGAGAACGATCCTCCGTTGTCGGTATCTGGGAATTTGTATGAAACTCGAAGCGAAAACTGGATCAGAGGCTCCGAAACACTGGACTTTATTAAACATAGTCTCACATCTACTTACCAAAACTATAACTTCAATGATTTGCTACTTATTGGTCATTCAAACGGTGGGGATATTTCCTCCTGGCTTGCGAATGAGGGCAAGGATTACATTGATACTGTTATTACACTTGACCATCGTCGCGTTCCGCTTCCCAGAAGAAAAGATATTAATGTCCTCTCGATTCGAGGTAGTGATTACCCAGCTGACGATGGCGTACTGCCGTCAAAGAAAGAAGCAAAAGAGTACAGTATGTGCGTTAAAGAAATACCAGAGTCCCGGCACAACGACATGACTGATTACGGCCCCAAATGGCTTAAAGATGAAATTAATAGAGTTATAGATAATTTTCTAAATGGCTCGAGCTGTCGAGTCAATTCATGATGAATACTAAAACGACAACTATTGCATTCTATGCCGGGTTAATCTCTGTAATTATTGGAGCAGCAACATTCGCGTTGAGTTGGAATTTATACGACATTCTTGGCGGTCCTATGCCCGGCACCAAGGTGTTACTTTTCCCGGGGAGCTTAACGTTGATATATGTTTGGCATCCGCTTTTCACCGAAGAAATTAACTTTTGGCCTAAGTTCGCGCTTCAAATGTTTGGGCAGTTTTTTGTTGTTACCGCCGTGACGATGCTGTGTGTTGGTCTTGCTAGGAAGCTACTTCGTATTATCCAGAAATATTGATGATAAAATACTGTAATCTCCCCGAAAAATCGGAGCCATTTTAAGTAGCAAGTCCAGTTGGCTATGTTCCGCTTCCATCGCAATTTTAGCCAACAATTACTCAGCCCGTTGATTTAGGTGTTAACTTCAGTGTCTGGCACAAAACCAAAAGTCAGCAATGAGCGAGAAGCAGTCGTTTTCATAGCCGATCTATTGCGTTAAAGTGAATCTTAATTTCGAGTCCTAATCTAAGCATAGTTTGGGAAGTTTCACGCCTAACCAGTCAGTTATAATTCCGGAGCTTTTTGTGAGAAAACTTCTAATTGATAGCAACATTCTCTACCCAGGGTTGCGGACCGGTAAAATGCAGGCATTAAAGCATCTTGTAGAGCAAGGTGCCGTAGCTATTTTCGTTCCTGACATGGTAAAAAGAGAAGTCATCTCCAAAACTCAAAGTGAAATTGAGGCTTCCATAAACTCGGCAAACAGCAGCCTAAAAACTGTTAACAAGAAAGGAATTACACGCGGTCCATTCAGCGGAGCTTTGAGTAGTATACAAACACTGCTACAGGATTTAGAAAGCTGGACGCAACAAACAGTGACTGAAGACTTCGAGGCTTGGGAAAAAGAGTTTAAAATTGAAGTTGTAAACTTTGACCCCGAAAAGGTAGTCGCAGTTTTAGATGATTACTTTGCCGGCGACGGAGCCTTTCAGCAGAAAAAAAACAGAAAGGATATTCCAGACTCAATAATACACTACACTGCATGCTGTCTGCGAGACAAGATAGGTAAAATCGACTTCGTTATTGGTGATTTAAACTTACGGCGTGCTATCGCGAGTGAAGACGACATAAATGTCTATTCAGATTTGGAAAGCTTTTACGAGGTTGAAGGAATCAAAGAGGTCGTCGTTAACTTTGGGTTGAAGCCTTACTTAATGAGTGATGGCTTCAATCAGTTTATAATTTCTCGGTTAAAAGAAAACCCTAAACCTTTCAATGAACTATACTTGCCTGACAATATAAAGAACCTTGAGGAGTTGGGGATAAATGCCTTTGGGCCTGAATTGGAATCGCCTCAGGTTGAAACTTTAGAAAAGTTTAGCTTTTTAGAAGTTTTCGATATTGGATCTGATAAGTTTTCTGCCACTATCAGTTTTACTGCACTTGCCTCACTTAATTATGTTAGCGACTATGGAAGTTTTCTGGAGTTGGAGAGACGGACCCAACGGCAAGTTTCTATGCATAGCATGAATGGCGATGGATTATGTGATCTCTCCGAGCCGGTTATTGCTGAGTTTTCAGGTGAGGCTATCTTTTGGTTCAACGAGCCTAAATCCGAGGCTGATTTAGAAAGAATAGTCAATGAGCCCAAGGCAGCGCGAGACGAGTTGCGTTTTGATTTTAATATTCAGGAAGGTTACTTGCGCGGAATAAATCAATAAGCTGAGGTCACCAATTTGGGGTAGCTTCAAGCGCAAATAATACTTTCATACTGGAATGATAAAACAGTAAGTTTCGTAGACTCATTTCCACTACAACTCCACCCTTGCAAGGTCCGCTCTTGGCACTAAGCGGATATGTCGTTCAAAAATTCACTCTTAGCTCAGAGTCAAATTAAATAGCCAGTTTTAATATCAAGATTACACTTACAGTCTCTAGCCTTACCATTCAGACTCAGCTGAAAGCATTACCAATGCCATAAACAATACGTATTTGAGCATAGACGTCCCCTGGAAGCGGCTCCCTCTTCGCCGCAAATCGTCTTGGTTGGGGTGTTTCAACCGAAGGTAGAAATCAGGTTTGCCGACTTTCTTGATTTTCACCTCCGGCGCTTTAGTTGTAATTTTTAGCCGATTAATAAAGCCATCGATTTCTGATTCGTGCGCTTTTGACGTTGTTGCGTATATATACCAATTTCGAAGTGAGATTACCGGACTTAACAGATCTACAAACCAGTTAAGCTTATCAACGCTTTTAAAGCGAACACCGGGTTCATCTGTATGTACGTTGTTCGTGAAGTATTTAATAGCCTCTCGAAATTCATCGATATTACTCTCAGTTACCAATCCTAAAATTCCATTGATATACAGCCGCGCTTGCTTTCGTTCTCGGGGTGTCAACGGCTTACTTGGTATATACGTTTTCTTTTCTTCCGAGCGTCGTGTGGTTAGTCGGCGATTAGCTCTAACCGTCTGCTTTTCCAGTAAATATCTAGCGGCTTTACGGTAACTTTGTACTACTTTGACTGATACCTCGTGATTGCGGCTTATCTCGTCATTACTCATTCTCTTTGTAACACTCAGTAAAATATCATGCACCTCAGACGGACCAGGCTTAATTGTCATTAAGTCACCAGCAGATTCAATGGTAATCGGTGATTGCTGTTTAAACGTTCTTATATAGCGTTTTTCTGATTCCGCGACCGCAGCAAGCCATCCCTCATGAGGTGACAGTAAATTAAGTGTTTCACCTTCATTACTTGGCCTTTTTATTTTCTTTTTACCGCGGATTATATTTGCAATCATCTTGTCACTTAATCCAGATAAGTTACGAACAAAGCCTTTTGTAAGCACTACTTTTGAGCGGCGAAGCTTCAAATACGTTATCAGATAGGAAAAGTGCATGTAGGTTTTAAACGTCGAGCTTGGGTTAGCGTGACCAGCAAACGTAGCCAATGCATAATACCGGTCAACCCTCATATTATGCCCACCAAAGATTGAGTCTTTTAACTGCTCAACATCAAACTCTTCTCGGCCACTGAAATCAAAATAGAGCCTATCTTCGTCCTCAACCAAAAATTGTAAACAGCTTAAAGCTGTGTGACGAAAATCATGAAAAACAAAGCTTTTCATACCACTCAACGCTCTTAACCATGCAACTACGGACTGCTCGACAACCCAGCTATCAATCATTACTCTGGGTGTGTCGTGATAACAAAAAAGTAATTCTGAGTTTGTCCTAGAATTTCTTTCACGTCTTACCAACCAGTTTTTAAAGCTCTTAATTTCGTTTGGCTCTAACAGCAAAAACAGCGGGAACTTGCGTGCCGATGAGCCACGTTTAACCTCTGCGTATTCATTGATTTTGATATATACCCAAACATCGGGATGTGTCGTCACATCCTTAAGCCGTAGAGACAGGATCTCGCTAATACGCAGCCCTGTTCGATAAGCTAATATAGTAATGCACTGCAACATAAGACTCGCGTTGTCATCGCAGCCCTTTGTTTCAGGAAGTTTGGCTATCACGGCTTCGTATAACTCATGTGGGATAAAACCTACCCGAATATGCTCAACCCGATTACTTTTCATTGTAACCAAGTCCCTTGGCATTCGAGGTAGGTTGAAGTGCTTAACTAGAAAATTATGAAAGCGTTGAAAGCATTGCCGTGTGTAATGCTGGTTAGATACCTTTTGCTTATTTCTCGCAATTTGCTCTTTATGCCGGTCTCTATTTCGCTCCTTCCCTTTTGCTTTTTCTTCTTTTGTCTTTAGACTTTTTAGATCCGGTTTGGGCGTTGGATCGCCCTCCCCAGCCATTATCTCGACATCTTCCTCCGTTCGAGGCTGAGTAAGCTCGATAGCTTCGTTATAGAGTTCATAAAATTCATCACCTGACAATGAGGAGAGGTTTTTGCGAGTACATGTAGCAACCAACCAGTTCAAAGTTACTGCACTGTGGTAACGGCTCACCGTTGATATCTTATTATTTTGAAATTCCATGTGATTTATTAACCAGGAAATCAAAAAATTAACTGCTTCAACCTGTTCGAAATCAGCTTTTAGTACGGCCAAGGCATTCTTAACTTTAGACTCTGACCCTCGTTTCCCGGTCTGTTTTACAATTTTTGTTATTTCCCGATTAACATTTCTGGATCTCACGTCGAGTAATTTTTTTAGCTTACTACGTTGGCTACTGCCTTTAGTATGACTATCTTCAGTGCTGTCCCAAACAACCTGTAATCCGTCAATGGATGGCGGCTGCTCTACAGTGTTAAGGTGAGGCTGAAGTACATAAATAAATTGTCTATCAGATAAACAAAAGGTATCTATTTCTCCCATTGCCGTGTGGCTTAAAGCGACCGAAAGCCCTTGTGTGTGCTGGGCTGTAAAATCTACCCCATACTTTAGCATCTTAACAATTGGTATTTGTTGTTGCGATTCATAGAACAACACCTTTGTTAACGCCGAAAGGGACGGATTTTCGCTTAATAACTTAGGAATATCGCTCAGTTTTAATCTGCTTGCTTCTGAGCGTCGACTTTGTAAGGCAGTTACTAAGGACAATTGGGGTGCCGTTAAAAATACTTGGCGTGTGAGACGTGCAATACCATCAGGATCCACTTCATTGACTTTATGGCTCTGTTTTATTGTTAATGAAAGCCAATACAAATTCGCTCTATCGGGAAGCTCCAATGATAAAACATTCCCGCGCTCACAAAAGTCGGCATTTAACAAAACCTCAAGCCAAGCCGGAGAATTTAGTCCCCCGTATAATCCCGATATCAGCACTAATATGCAGCGAAGCTCAGCATCTGTAAGCTTATCTGTTTGAGGCAACTCATTTATAAGCAATTCGGATAATCTTGCTGCTCTATCGGCCAAATTAACCGACAACATCGATCGTATAGGCTTTTCTCTTGCTATCTTTGTGGGTAACTTCCCGATATCTAGCGCTCTACCAAACGCGTTATTTAATTTGTCTATGTAGGAGACCAGCTCTTCTTTAGCAACATAATATTTTACGCCAGTATATTTTGCCTCAATATGCTCATGGGCATCCTGGATCATTTCGTTCAGCGTATTATCGTCACCGTCACACTTTTTCAAGCGTGGTAATTCTCTTCCAATATAACTCCGAACATAGTTTTTTACTCGCTCGTCTCTTTCTTGCCTGATCTTTAATCGCTTTTCTCGTTCAGTTGGCGTCTCTCGCTTTTCGATCGCCTCGTGCGCAACAACGGCAGGCAACCCTGATGTTTCATCCAGCAAAATATTGGTCTTGGGCAGGGAGATTGGAGCTGTTAATCGCTCTAAATATATGTGATTTGCAAAAGCTTCCAGGGACGATATAAGCGGTTTAATGTTTGATTCAACATGTGCAGAATACTTACCAAACAGCATTTGCCCCTCCATGTCATGCCCCATAAAGTCATCAATAATTTCTGTTTTAACCTTCTCGTCATTTAAAAAATTTCTAACCATGTGACGGGCAAAGTTTAAGGGTAGAGGAAGTAAGTCTTTCAAATACTCAGCCAAGGCGCCATTCGTTAGGATGACATATCGCCAGTCACCAGATGATTGCTTTTCAAATATTTTAAAGAGACTATCCCTTCCCTTAAGCTGCGACAAAAACTGCTTTGATAACCTTTTTCCCTTCGCTGAAAGCTCTCCCTGAGCAGCTGCGAGGTATTCAATATAATCTCGTAATTGACGCTCTAAAGGCGCTGTCATAGGGACTATTCGAGATACTCCATCTCTCACTTCTTTGTCTTGCAGGAAAATTCTTTTGTTTGCAAAGTCTAATTGTCCTATACTCTCAATAATACCGGATACGGGACGAGCAGCAGTTTGAAGCTGAAATGAAATGAGGACATAAATAGTATAGGCATTATGTAACTCTCTAAAGTAGTCATGCTGACCGCTCTTGTAGGTCAATTTTAAGTTTTTAATATACTCTCGAAATTTACCGAGTATTTGAATAAATCGGTTTTGCCGAATACGTAACGTTGAGCCGTAGAGACCCGTTGTGTTTTTTGCCTGGCTAGCTAAACGAGAAAAGTCTTTCGCCAAGTCACGTTGATCCGCTGAATTAAAAAGCAACTCATAAAACCTGCTATGTTGCTGCCTCAGGCTAGAAACATCAAAGTTTGTATAGTAAAGCGGTGTCCACTCAGACGGTTGCATCCCAAAAGTTGCAGCTGCGGCCGTGCGATTTTGTGCCCTTCGAGAAAGGTAGAGAAATGGCCAGGCGGCCAGCTGGTTTGACGTTATGGCCGGCAACTCTAATTTAACGCATAAAGTTCTCAGTCGGTTATTCAGCTGCTTTTCGGTGATAAAGTTTGTCTCTGACCCCCTTTGTCTAAAAATCTCCGTTATCGATGATGGCAGCTCAATCCTCAATATATTTTTTTGTTCACCCAGTAACCCCAATTGATAAGCCGAAATGTGGCTCGTCAATCTCCGATTGTTGATAAATGTAATCGACTGTCCGGTCATCGATATCGTCAAATCATTTTTACTGACCTCTTTGTGCATTAATGCAGGACATAATGTTTTATGTGTCTGTCCAGTAATCAATATCAACAACAACCATGTATCTAATATACGAGACTTACTGTTCTCTGAACTATCAAGCTGATTCAACACCAAAAGTAATTGGCGGCGATTGATTGTATTTAAGCTACAGGGATGCCCTAGCTCGTTCCTAAGCGAGGATGCAGCAATCGCCTGTGCTTTTACATGTTGAAGGTAAACTTGTGATTTAAACTCGGATGTCTGTTTCGTGTCCGTTTCAAATAACTGATAATCTTCACGTGTTTCGGCGGCAACCTCTTCACCTTGCTGTTTGTCGATATTTCGATAACGAATTGTCGGCCTGACCCGCTCCACACTCCCACGGGTTGGCTTATCGAGCGTTGAGCTTCGTGTGATTTTTGAACGACCGGTAATGTAATTGACTCGTTTACTGGGCTCTACGTCCCAGAAGCTCTCAAAAAATAGTTTTAACGTATTAAAGTTTTTCCCGGCGATTGAGTTGGACAATTGCTCACTTTTGTCATCATGTTTGGTATTTACCGCTTCATATAATTGTTCCCATTGCTCACAAAAGTCTTTAAAGTCCGTTGGTATAGAGAGCTCATGAAGTACTAACTGATAGCGAGCACTTCCCTGAGACAACCTTAAACGGCGAAGTCCTGCTGAAATAGACGGCATCAATACCGATTTATTATTCACATCAACATAACGGAAGTGACACATGAGAAAACAAATACAGGTATATGAAGCCCAGTATTTCAGCTTCTCCCAGTCTTCCTGACTAGTGTTCACCTTTTGGTTGGTGATCTGAAGTAAAGCGCCTAAGGGGGCTGCATCGAGCTTTTTTGAAAATAAGGGGGTTAACGCCTCAACATCACTCTCTGTGACTATTGTTTTGAAGTGTCGACGATGTCTGGAAAGAAAGCCATCAAATCGTTCAAAAGCCTTTTTATGTATTGGCTTATTGAATCTTATGGTGTGAGAAAAGCGTTCATGAAGGCTAGCAATATAACCGATTAAAATGTTTGCCGCTCTATCTCGCTCTGGACTGCCTGGCTCGCCAAGACTAAAAAAGCCTAACTTTTTTAAAACGCGTGAAACCTGGGGTTGGCGAAGGTTTGCGTGACTGTCTTTGGTCGAAATATGCTGACTAACAGAGTTTAAGTCTTTAAACGCCAATATTAGCTATCCTCAAAATCCATATCGCCTAACTGCGGCTTTGGTTTTGCCACGCTCGCTTTTTCTTTGCCCTTTTTTAGTTGATACCCTATCGTGCTTCGAAAGCAGGGGATGAAATTAGCGATACTCTCCTGGGTTACCTTCCCACCAAGGAGTGCAATGGCGATATCATCTGGACAATGTTCTTTCATCAGAAGGAACAATCGGCCATAGCTTTTTGAATCAATCAAAGGAAAACACCGCAGCAGGTCACTCCACGCTAAAAACTCCATAGTCTTCTCTGATGCATCTGCCACAATTAGTGGCGTAAAGGACATATTCAACTTAGCGGCCAATTTCAATGAGCTCCAACCACTTATAAAAATAGCTGTTTTAACCCTTTTCACCGGGTTGGAAGCCCCGCGTGTACTCGGAACATATGTCTCATTCGACTGAGCTTGTGATTCGACGCGCTGCTCAATCATTATCGGTTGGCTTTGTATAAACTGATAAACCGCCTCCTCATTCATATGATCCAAACTTGTCGGCTCTTTGAAATCAAGGCTACCAATAATCTTATTGGCGATTTTGGCTGGCTCCGAGAATCTGAGCTCATGTGCGAAATATCGACGTGATGCTTGTTTATACATGCTACCCCCAATGCTACCACTTCACATTAATTGCTTCAGAGCTTGCTTTAACGTCACTAGCCCTTTTGCAATTAAAACCAAAAAAATGTTTATAAATCAAACGATTTATCAAATAAGTTAAAAGTAAATATACATAGCCTAGATCCTTTTACTCACTTTCTATCTTTTGCGGCATAAAGTGACGCAACCACTTCTTAAATTGGAACCCGTGACATCAATGC
>CERU01015983.1_pt1 | contig 12890 bp, 8 predicted proteins | sample 530741 | NCBI WGS metagenome assembly CERU01 (sample SAMEA2620925, study PRJEB7988) | marine metagenome | biome: marine biome (ENVO:00000447); feature: deep chlorophyll maximum layer (ENVO:xxxxxxxx); material: "saline water (ENVO:00002010), including plankton (ENVO:xxxxxxxx)" | depth 30 m | reverse complement strand
AATTTCGCTGAAGATGCCGAATACACAGAAGGACCTGAGGACCCTTCTGTGCCACTCCTATCTACCACTGATGTTGCTCTACCTACCGCTTATCGCACTGTAAACCCAGATGAGGCATATCGAGGAGTGTTTGAATGAAGGAGAACGAGGAACTCAAGTCCTTCATCACCGAGATGGACCACCAGATGGCCTCTCGTTCCTTCAGGTACTTCTTCGTGGAGATACTAGGCTTTCTTTACAACCACCACCATGAGAGTTGGCAGAAAGGGCTTGAGGAATCGCAGTACTTCTGCGTGAAAGCGTCCCGTGACCATGGGAAGTCCGTCTTCTTCATGTCCTACGCTCTATGGTTGGCAGCGTTCAATCCCGGAAAGCACATCATGATTTTCTCCCACTCCCTTGAGCAGACCCTTGAGCACATGCGCTTTATTCGCAACAACATAGAGAACTCACCAGTGCTGAGACCCCTGATGCCTGAGGGCGGGAGGCCTTGGGCCAAGTCCTACTTTGAGTTTACCAATGGCTCCCGTCTCATGGCGAAGTCAGTTGGTGGTGCTACCCGTGGTTTCCACCCTGATGTGGTCGTGTGCGATGACATCCTGTGGGGCACCAGCGGTACTGAGTTGCAGAGGACTGCCGACTGGTTCTACGGTGTCCTCCTTCCGGTTCTCCACCACAGCAGCAAACTGATGATGGTCGGAACTCCCTTCTCGTACAACGACCTGTACGCTGAGTTGGAGCAGAAGGAGACGTTCAGGGTCGAGACCTATCCCGCCATCGACCAGAAGGGGAAGGCTCTCTGGCCTGAGCGCTGGAACATGGAGGCCCTTGAGCAGAGGCGTCTCTCCATGCCAGCGATACAGTTCAGCCGTGAGTACCTGTGCGAGCCGATTCACGACGTAGCGAGTATGTTCCCCATGGACATACTGGAGGAGGCACGTGACCCCAATCTCAAACTGATGGACAGGGCCGAGACCTTCTACAACGAGGAGGGTGAGGCGGATGGCGTCTTCGGCCAGCACTTCATCGGTCATGACCCAGCCATAGCCTCTGACAAGAACGCTGACTTCACTGCCATGACTGTGATGAGAATGCTGCCAGACGAGCCATTCAAGCAGATTATCCACGTAGTGCATGAGAGGGGGATGTCATCCATGGCACAGAAGAGGATGATGATAATGCTCAACAGCCGATTCCAACCAGACCTCATAGAACTTGAGGGCAACAACTTCCAGAGGATGCTTGAGCAGGAGATGAGGGAACTTGCATCCGATATGCCAATCAGGGTCTTCATGACCACGCGGACCAAGAAGGAGTCCCTCTTCATGTCCTTGCTCTTGGCATTTGAGCAGGGAAACATCAAACTACCTTATGGCGATGAAAGGAGCAGGGCTTACACCCATGAGGTAGAACAACAACTGAACAGGTTCGGTATGCAGAAGAATGGCAAGTTGGAAAGCGTGGGGGTGCATGACGACTTGGCTATGAGCCTAGCATTAGCGAACTGGGCATCCAAGGAGTTCAAAGGTAGCGTTGTCCTCCTAGATGACGTCATGCCAGCGTTCGACGGATGGTTCGATGGCAACAGCAAATCGCCGGGGTGGATGGTACCATGAAGTCGCAGGTCTTCTCCGAGAGCGGAGACGGTTGGTTCCAGACCCACCTCGGTTGCTCAGCGAGCGATTTCGTAGCCAGACTGCGAAAAGCGAGGAGGACCAACAAGAGCGAGAAGACCGAGATTGATGACATCATATCCGACATAAGGACTCTGAAAGCCATAGAAGTGGACCAGACTCTGGCTCTGTATCCTTGGGCCAAGAAGCACGAAGCCACGATAAAGGCGCTTGGAGTCAATGAAAAGGACTTGAAGAACCTCAGAAAGTTCGGGGATGTGCGAAAGGTCAGTTTCATCAGGGCATGCAACCAGTGGGAGGAAGCGGATACCATGGTGAAGACGCTTGAGAACTACGACGACGTGTGGAGCGAGGACCAGAGGGATGCTTGGGTGAAGGCCATGGACAGCAAGAAGGATGCCAGAAAGATGTGGAAGAGCGCTCTGCATCAAGTGGATAGACTCACGGACAAGGAGATGAAGACCCTCAAGAAGTCAGCAGACCTACTCACTCAAAAGGGACCAATGAGCAGCAGAGCGATATTTGAGAACATGGTAGGCACTGATGACGTGCATTGGAGCATGACTCCGATGAAACTATCGAAGTTACTCAACATGTACGGCGAGGAGATAGACATAATCAACGGTGCTAAGAGAGGCACCTTCGTCAAGATGGATGGGACAGGGCTGATAATCAAGGACCCATTCGCTTACGCCGCTGGCTTCCTAGACGCAGACGGTTACATCACCATCACCAAGAGGGGAGAGCCCAGAGCAGGCTTCATCGCCACTGGTACCAGAGGGCGAGTACACTGCGAGGAGTTGCGCAAGGTTCTGGACTGCGGTGTGTTGCAGTTGGACCAGAAGGTGTACAAGGATACCCAGAGAAGCCAACACAGGTTGCAGTTCTACTCCAAGGACGACATAGGCAAACTGCTCAAGAGGATAGAGCCTCACCTCAAGATGAAGAAGAAGCAAGCCAAAGCGGTCATGTCTTTCATCAACGAGAAGGACAATAAGAGAAAGGGAGAATTAAAGATGCTAGTACAGTATTTAAACTGGGAAGATGACACGAAGAAAGCCACAAGCCTCTTGACTGAGTGGGGAGTGGACGCTGATACTGTGAACAAGTGGTCTGAGGGATTGTGATGGTGGAAGAATCGGAAACAAGGATAGGCCGGTTCCTATCAGCGCTAGCAAGCCCGTTCAGGAGGAGGACCACACCTGAGCCACAGATGCCCCTGTACACCACTGGTATACAGGAACCAGTGCTAGCGCAAGGCATCACCCTACCGGCTCTGTATGCCGTGACCCATGAGAACCTCGTTCTCAGGACCATAGTGTCTAAGTTGGGGCAGGAGATTTTCAGAAGAGGATACTACTGGGAGAAGAAGTTCAATCTCAAGTGCGGAAACTGCGGCGAGGAGTACAAGCAGGAACTGGATGAGTGCAGCATGTGCGGTAGCATGGATTTGAGGAAGCCCGACCATGAGCAGTTGATGTACCCCAAGTGGTTGCTACAGCAGCAGAACTCCATGGAGCAGAACTTCATGGATGTCCTATCGGAGATAGAGAGGGACCTCAACATAGTGGATGACGCCTTCCTCATCCTAGTCAAGGAGTACTTCGTTGACCCTGAGACCTCCGACATAATGTTCTACAGAGTGAAGGAGATAATCAGGGGCGACCCGATATTCATGAGAATAATATCCGACAAGAGGGGAGTCAGGGGTGGTAGGTACAAGGTGTGCCCCCTACACAGGGACCAAGTCGCCTTCCCCGGTCAGGAGAACGAGTGCAACGTCTGCGGCAACAAACTGGAGGAGGCTCACTACGTCAACATGGCTGGTAGCGGTAAGACCCAGTACTACCTAGAGGGGGAAGTGATACACATAAGCAAGTACAACCCATCCAAACTCTATGGTAGAAGCCCGGTCAACACCATGTGGAGACAGGCCATGTCACTCACAGCCATGGACAACTACATCTACACCGCCTATCAGAAGAGGAGAACCCCGAAGGGAATCATATCAGTCACCACTGACAATCTGGAATCCATGAAGTCCTTCTGGAAGACCGTGGACGAGAAGATGGAGAGAGACCCCCACTACATCCCCAAGGTCGGCATAGAGAGTCAGACTGGTAGGGGTGGGGTGAACTGGGTCAAGTTCATGGACAGCCTTGAGGAGATGCAGTACATCGCTGTTCGGGATGAGATTAGAAGCCGCATGGCAGCGTTCTACGGAGTCAGCCAGATATTTATGATTGACAACGGTAAGAGTGGCGGTCTCAACAACGAGGGGCTACAGATACTGGTCACCAACAGGGCAGTTGAGTTCGGTCAGAAGATATACACTCAGACTCTCTTCCCTAGAATGCTTGAGCAGATGGAGGTCACGGACTGGAAACTAACCCTCTACCCCAACGAGGAGGAGGACGAGATAACCAGACTACGCAGGGATGAGATGGAAGTCAACCTCGCTCAGAGGATGGCGATGCTCGGATACCAACCGGAACTCATGGAGGAGGGAGACCGTGATATTCGCTTCACCTACAGGAAGTTACCACCAGCGGGCGCTGAGGGCGGAGCACAACCAGCGATGCCACCGGCTCGCGGTCAAATGCCACCACAAGGAATGGGAGTGCCACCAGCCGCCGCTGCACAACAGATGCAAGCCATGGGTGCCCACGTGGGACTGGGACAGCCCGGTGGTGAAGGTGCTGGGATAAGAACACCACAAGGCCCAGCGAGCCCGCAAGCCCGCACTAGTCCGGGTATGGGCTCTCCAGTAACGAGCGTCCAGCAGAACGGACCGCAACCGACAATCGCTCAGCAGAACACCAAGAAGGTGCTGGACTCACGGAATATAAGAGGCGCTTAGTTCAAATAGCAAGGGTCATCTGGGCGTAGCAGGTGAGTATCATGGACTTAACCAAAATGGACCCTATGGCACGCAAATTAGACGTTCACACCACAGCCTTCCAGAAGGCTATCGAGGACGGCAACCCAGATGAAGCAAGAATGCAATTGAGTGAGATTGTGAAGTACGCTGAGTACCTCAACACGGATTTGGACGAAGTCTTCCAGAAGCAGGAGAAGGCTGAGGAAGTCGGTCTCAATCAGTTCGTGAATGGAGTCCCAGTCTTCAAGGCTAACAAGTCCGGGCAGAACTTCGATGTATCGCAGCGCGATGACGTGCTACCCGGCTTCATACCAGCCGCTCGCTCACACGGCCAGATTAGAACAAGCAGGGGAACATACGGTCGCTACGTCGAGTGAGGCGATTGAATGAGCGAAGAAGAATCTACAAATCAGACCGAGCAACTGATGAACGCTCTCATCAGCAAGATGGAGAGCATGGATGCCAAACTGTCTGCGCTAGAGGGCCAAATGAACTCACCCAATGCCCTTCTCAGGAAAGCCGGATATGTTGCCTATAACACACCTCTGTCAGAGGGAGTCCAGACTGATGCTTTCAGGAACGATATTCCTGATGATTCTGCCATAATCAAAGGTACTGCATCGGATGGCACTGACATGAGCAACCTACAGATTCACGAAATGAGTTGGGAGGAGATTCACGAAATGGCCGCTCAGCACAAGGAAGTAGATTACCAAGAGGTGTACTAGATGAAGCCCAGATACGACGAGATGACGAAAGACGCTAGGAATATGCTAGAGAAAGCAGAGAAACTACTGGAGAAAGCAGAGAAACTCCAAATGGTCGAGCACAAGGGGAAGAAGGTACCTCACTTCGCAGCAGACGGCAAGGGAGCCAACGACCACAAGGGCAAGAAAGTGGAGAAGGCCAGTTTCGGCATGGAACCACACAACATAGCATTCGACATAGAGACCGGCGGACAGACACGCAACATGTTCTACTACACCAATCAAGCGACTCTAGATTCCACGGATGTTGCCAACAAGGGAGCAACTACCTCCTCAGTCAACATGGAAGGACTGGCTGACAGGATGAACACGCACCAGACCGGAACTCAGGACAGGGAAGTTTCTACTGATAACACCCAGCCGGACAGAGACTAGGTGGTAGCGTGTGTATGAAGACGCAATAGATGTCTACAACAGGCATAAACTGAATTTGCTGAAATCCATCTACGAATCGGATGACTCCTCTGAGGAGATAGAGGAGTACCTACTATCCCTCGTCAATCTGGAGAATCAGGGTCTGACTCTGAAGTCGGACATCGTAGACAGAGTATGCATGTTCACCAGTGAGGTTTTCCTGAAGTCCAAACGAAAGAGACGGCAAGAAGCCTCTGAATCCTTCTTCGCCATACCTGAGGGCGAGAGGACCAAGGTCGAGATGAAGCGAGAGGGCATGAACAGAATAGCAAGCATGTCTGCCAAAAGGCGAAAATTAGGAAGAAAGCAAGCCCATGAGTTGACTCGTTCCAACATGGCGGATGCCTCTAACCATCGTTACCTCGGTAGGCTTGAGGGAGAGGGGCTGATAGGGATGATGCATGGTGCATGGCCCTCCGCCAGACCAGACCAGAAAGAGGACTATTCGGTTCACCACCCCTTCCATGAGGACCTCTATCCGTTGTTGAGAAAGAACCCAGTCACAGGCGTACCTAGGTTCGCTAGCATGCTGGTCGACTACATCAAGAGCGGTCAGGCCAAGATTGACGATGAACTGGATAGGAAGCATGAGAGGCACTTCAGCAGCAACGGTGCTGTGAGGGGAATCGACTCTCCGCTTGGCGGCAAGACCATGCCCTTCATCGGACCCCTGACCATAGGCATACCAGAGGGAGTCAGCGTAGATGGCGAGGAGCCCACCAACGGGATAGACAACCACGCGCTTTACGAGCGGTCCTTCAAGAGGTGGAAGAAGGAGAATCCCGACAAGGTCAAGGAGTTAGACGAGGACGAGCAGAGGGAAGCGCACTTTGACGATTCCATCCGTAGTTGGACTGGTTCCGATATCATGGACAAGGAGGTGGACCCCAGCGAGGGTATGTCAGACGAGGATTTCAGGGAGATAATGTCCGAGGAAGGTGTCCAAATGACCGCTGACGGGCGCATACCCGAAGCCTTGAGGAAGTACAAGGAGAATCACGCACGCGGCATAGGCTGGTTGTCTTACATGCTAGGCCTTGAGTGGCTTGAGCCTGATGAGAGGACCGAGGTCCTAGACCACTTCTTCACTCATGGCAGCGATGACCCTGAGAAGCAGACCATAACCCTGAATGACAAGACGGTCATTCCCGTGGGCCGCATCAAGAGGAACATCCGCGCACGCTCGACTCCTGAGTTGAACTACTTTATGCGTGCGCATGACGAGACCAGTCCGAACGTACCCGCCAATCTAGAAAGCGAATCGGACACTAGGCGTCCTCCAGCGGAGTCCGGTGCAATCGGCAACGCCCTGTCTTCCTACGTGGACCCCAAAAGCGGGTTGTCCGCAGAGGAGATGATTCTGAGAGAGATAAACAGATACATCGCTGAGAATACCAAGAAGCATGGATTGCATGCCAACACCAGACTGACATCCCTTTTCGGCTTCGATGAGAAGCAGAGGAAGTTATTGAGAAGCATGATGGACGAGGGCTCCGAGTTCGGTGAGCCCAATGACGATTTTGAGTTCGGTGAGCCTAAGGGAAATCCACATGTGGAGACTCTCAAGGAGCACGCTCTCATCTCCCCCTCCCACAAGTTAACCAAGAGAGACGCCTTGAGACTCATGGGTTACAATTCCGACCTCTCTCCCATGGAGAATCACGACTTGTTCGACACCATCGTCAAGGATGTCGATGACATCGGTTTCAAGAAAGCGAAACCCCTGTTGGACAGGAAGCACCTAGAACCCCTGATGAAGATGTTCGACCTGTACATGGGTGCAGCGAAGAACGAGAAGGAGTACAGAAACGCGGAATCGGACTTCGTCATCGGTCACAATGGTTTCGACTTGGGTAGTGTGGACAAGGACAGAGCAGGTCTGATGACCAGCGAGAACGGTCTGCTTAGGGGAAGAGCAGACTTCTGGAACAAGCCGTTTGAGATTGGTGGTATGCCTATATCCGATACCCAGTACCGGGATTTCCTGCATGCACTCACTCATATGGGCGACGGTGCGATGGAGGACGTCACCTCTCTGATTGGTGACTTCATGGATGTTGAGCACGACTTGAGCGGAGTCATGCTCAATGACGTCTTCTCCGCCAACAAAGGAGTGACTGGTCTGTTCGGTCATCTACTCAAGGACATACTAGGACCAGACCAGACCTCCTCCCACACACCAGAGCAGATACTATCGCCATTCGACCAGTCTGACCACAATCAAGGGGACCACGCGATAGACCAGTTCGGAAAACCAAAATGGCCTAGAAACAGAAAACAACCACTACACACTGGTTACTCCAAGTCTGTACCCCTCTCATCGGCTCTCACTAAGGTACATCCCAGAGACCATAAGGACAACTTCGTCTTTGAGCGGAGATTCGCAAACCGAAGCATAGACGGTGGTAGAAACTACACTTCCAACTGGGCTACGGTCACTGGGACGGGCTCCAAGAGCGGCGAGTTCTCAGACTCCCTCGCGGAGAGAAATGCTAGGAAGATGGTCAGGGCCATCATATCCCGTGGTTCCCATGTCGAGCCGGGTGTGGATGACATCACAGGCATGTCCCGTCTTGGTGCATCATCTAGACTGCTACCTTGGAACGACATAGTGAACGGTAAGTACGAGGACATACTACCCGGAATGGAGCACAACGAGATAATCCAATTACTCTCTCCCTCGATGGCTCTGAGACAATTCAACGAGGAGACCTACGACTTGCAGGAGACCCTCAACGACATGATTGCTGATTTAGAGCAAGAGGACGGCGTCACTAGGGACGCATACCAGAGAGGACAGATAAGCACAAAACCAGATGAGAGGATGATAGCAGACCTGAAGGAGCAGATATCCTACTTGAAAGAGGTCTTGAATAACAAACTGATGGATACCGTGAGTGGTGCATCCACTGGTAGGGACCAGTCCGATAACGATTACAACAAGACCATGCTAAGTGAGATACTAGCAAAGGAGCAGATAGTGAAAGATGTGATAATGCCTGCAATGCTCACTGTCGACCCATCAGCATTCGACCCTGAGAACCCCACCCAGACCGTAGCCAACATCAGACAGGCCTTTCACGATGCCGAGCAGTACCTACTCACGGCACCCCAAAGCCGACACAATCTCTCCACGCTCTCACCGGGCATTACCACCAAGAAGCAGAAGTCCGCCCAGATGATAGCGGATAAGCCGGTTCACATGCCCATAGCGCAGACCATGCGCGACAAGGGTCTGACCCTGACCTCCGACATGACAGAGAAGGACATTCTAGAGGAGTTGGGTCTTCCCGTGGACAAGCAGCATCAGGAGTACATCCGAAGGGTGATTGGGGATAGGGACTTGGATGCCACTCCTCTCAAACTAATGACAGTGGGCGACGTCCTCGCTAGCGGCACCACCCTAGAAACCAAGAAATTCGCCTCAGTCAGGGACAGAGGAAAGGACGAGGAGAGAAGGGAGGAGAGGGAACCCATAGACTCCGAGGTCTGGCATGACTCTGACGACCATCACGCTCTCATAGACAGAGTAAGGAACGAAACCCCCATTGCCACTGGAAACAGAAGGAACGCTGACATCCGTGCGTTCACTACCAGACACCCTCTCTTCCTCTCGCTCAACGGAGTCGATGCCCTCATGAATGCCAGACAGAGCGAGTTGGACAGTTACGGTCTTGAGTACCATCGAGCGGACGACAACGACAGCATGTATGGGGATGGGAGCAGGAGAGCGGCCAAACCCCTTCGCATCAAGGCTAACGTCAATCGAGCGAAGAGCATAGCGCACAACCTGATTCTGTTTGAGGAGGGCAAGGTAGGCGATTTGGAGGAAAGGGAGGATGTGGGAGCGGAGGACATGGATACCATAGGCATGCACACCACCGAGATTCACCCACCGCGCACGCGGATGGGAACACCGATAAGCACTCACTTCACTAGTGGGGCTAGAATGCACTTCTCCCCCGTCGTGAGTCCTAGTGTAGCCACCACCGTTTCCGATGATGGCACGGTCTCTGCTGGCACTGAGGTATCACCAACACCTCTGCTGAACCCATCTGACCCTAGTTACAGAGCAGTATTAGGAGACCAAGGCTACAACGCCCTGCTACAGAACATGGGTAACTACCTACCTGAGCAGACGTCGTCAAACGCTGGTGAGTCGATGCAGATAGCACAGGACATAGTCAAAGCAGAACTACCCAAGGAGATACCTCTCATCGAGCCCTACCACAAGGTGTTCGGAGTGGAGGATTTGGAGGAACTCAGCGGCTTCACAGGAGAATGGGTCGTGTCCGTATATCACGAAGGCGACCGCGTCAAGATAAAGCGCAAAGGTAGTCGAGTCGATATAACCGATGAGGACAACAACAAGGTCTCCACCTTGGACAGCGTCAGAGCCTCCCTCCGTGCCTTGACTAAGAAGAACTACGTTGTCGACGCTGTAATGAACAACGAGGGTGTTTTCGTCAACGACATACTAATCTACGATGACAGCGATGTCACTGACCTGCCCACTAGAGAGAGGGTGAAATTGCTCAGAGGCCAGTTCGACAGCCATGAGGATGTGATAATCCCCAGCCCCCAGACGCTCAAAGTCACGGACGACACGGGATTGGAGGCAGCAGCCAAGACCCTGTTGGAAGACAATAAGGGTAGCAAGTTGCTCTTCAGGGATGCAGTCTCCACGTACATGCGTGGTGAGGAGAAGCACCCTAAGTGGGCTCTGATGACCAAGTCCGATGACGACTTCCACATACCATTCGCCATGGAGATGGATGATGACAAGTTCATCCTGCACTTCTCGGATGACATGGTCAAGTACGACATAGTTGATGATAGTCCCGTGAATCCCTTCAGTGCCATGGGCAGCCTCTCTGGTTCTGACTACAGCATCAAACTAGCCAAGAGCCTAGAGTCCTACTGGCAACCTGCATTCGATGAGATGCTCAAGGAGAAGAAGATGGAGGAGCATAGCAAGATAAAGCGCAGAACCCCCAAGGAGATAGAAGACCAAAGCGCTGGTGTGATAGAGGCCAAGGACGAGGAGAAGATAATGAAGCCCACATTAGTCAAGGGCCTCCTGCTGATAGAGGCCATACTCGACCGCTTGGAGAAGGGGCATAGCAACATGCATGGGCGTGGTTTCGGCTTCGATTTTGGGGCCGACGGCTCAGAGACGCCGACAGGACCGACGAGTCTGAACTCCGAGCAGTCCCTACCAGACTACGATATGAAAAAACGGCCAACTGAGGACCCGGAGAGCCCTGAGGACTACCCAAAAAGGGGCAAAAAGAAGAGCAAGAGGGAATCCGCTGACATCATATAGTATGACAATGAGTGAGATGATAGTGTGCAATCGAGACTACTACACAGACCTGATGATGAAACCATCACCCTCCTCAAGGCAGGGAACGACCTCATCGTGGCAGGATATGCAAGCGTAGAATTGGTTGACAAACAAGGAGACTTAATTACAGGCAACGCACTGAAAGACGGTTTCAGAAAATTTATGGAGGACCCAAAGTACAGAAACGTGCAATTAGCGCATTCAAATATACAAGTGGGTGAAGTGGTTCCTAGTTATACAGATAGTGAAGGGAGGTTGTGGAAAAGCGAAGTTGATGATGTCGGGATGTTTGTTGTAGTACAACTGCGTGACGACATCGAGAAAGCAAAGGAAGTCGCTGCTGAAATCAGAAAAGGAAATCTGAGAGGATTCAGCATAGGTGGACAGGCATTCAAACGAGTAAGAAAATCTGACCCCAAGCGCGGCGACTACCAAGAAATCAGCAAACTAGAACTACACGAAATCACAATCTGTGAAAAAGGAATAAACCCGGAAGCAACATTCAGGATATTAAAAGAAGATAAAGAAAAGGTGAAAAAAATGACAGAAGAAGATGTAATGAACCAGATGGGGTCGGTCCTAGAGCGACTTGAGAGCAGGCTAGAAACTATGGAGAAAGCCGCTGCTCCAGTCGAGGACGACCTTGAGAAAGGAAACTACGACATGAAGATGGAAGGAAAGGATGACAAGAAAGAGGACAAGAAAGACATGGACAAGGACAAGAAAGACAAGTCCGATGAAGATGTCGAGAAGTCCGAGTACTCTGATGTCATCACTGCTGAGTACCTGAACTGGATGGAAGACACCCTAAAGAGCGCAGGTGTCGACACAGGTGCAGCACGCGACCACTTTGAGAAGTCCAACTTGGGGTCCACCCCCAAAGAGTTGGAAGCCTACGCCACTCAGAGGCACGGGCAGACCAAGAACAGGCAGCAGGAGGGTGGAAAGCCATCCGCTAACCCCGCTAAGGTCACTAAGAGCGAGTACCTCGCTCCCACTGACGTCAGCGAGGCTGACATCGAGGCAGCATACGAGGTCTACAAGGCCGCTGCCCTTGAGGAAGAGTTCAGGGGAAGCCTAGAGCACGACTTCTCCTCACGCTACGCAGCGGAGAGGGAAGCAGAGATTGCAAAGGCTGAGGCCCAAGCATTCGACGCACGAAGCCCTCTGGCTAACATCGAGAAGTCCCTCGCTGCTCTCAGCGAGAGGATTGACAGCATAGCCGCACCTGCCGAGGCTGGCGAGACCATCGCCAAGTCAGAAGCACCATCAGTAGACGTTCCTTCGACAGAAGACATGGCCAAGATGAGTTGGGACGAAGTTCACCAACTCGCTGGCAGAGTATTTGAGGGGGGTAACTGAATATGGCAAGAGATTACGTACGAACAATAACTGACATGGAGCGCTACTACTACGGCGCTGGAAACGCAATGGGATACTCCTACTCCGGTAGCGAGTTGCTCAAGGCCGACAGCCCAATGCTGTCGACCACTGGTGGTACCTACCAAGCAATCTACGGCAGGAAAGTCTGGTCGCAACTGAACCAAGAGTTCAACGCTTTCAGCATCCTACCAAAGAAGCCTTGGGACAGGTCCGGATGGAGAGTCATCACGGCTAAGCCTTCAGAGGTAGCCGGTGGCGGTGTTGCTGAGAACGCGACCCTGCCTGACACCCAGAGGCCTACCTTCCAGCACGTGGCTGCAAAGCCCAAGACGATTGCTCACACCTTCGACATGTCGGAGACTGCAATCTTCCTCGCTGACAAGGACGACGGAATGGGCGACATTCGCTCTGTCCTCAAAGAGGAGATGGGGAAGCACCACGCTGAGATGATTAACAAGATGCTC
>CERU01005094.1_pt1 | contig 12896 bp, 5 predicted proteins | sample 530741 | NCBI WGS metagenome assembly CERU01 (sample SAMEA2620925, study PRJEB7988) | marine metagenome | biome: marine biome (ENVO:00000447); feature: deep chlorophyll maximum layer (ENVO:xxxxxxxx); material: "saline water (ENVO:00002010), including plankton (ENVO:xxxxxxxx)" | depth 30 m | reverse complement strand
CCCAGGTCTATGTAAAAATCTAGTTAAACCATCAGACTCTTTTCTTACTTGATTACCTTCATCATGTATTCTATCTACTCTCTGTAATATTTCTTGAGAATAATACCTTCTGCCTTCTTTAAAATTATACCCATATAAAGCAGAATTTACACTTAGAAAAGGTTGAATAGGAGCTTTTTGCACATCTAAATCTAATTTTAAAGCTACTCTTTTACCTTGCTCATCTTTCATTGTTTTTACTTCTCTATACAACTTACCTTTATTACTTACAAAATTTTCATTATATACCTTATAATCAAATAAAGGCTCTAACATAAGCTGTGTAAATTCTTTAGTAGTTTTTAATCCTGCTTCATCCATAGGGTCAGCAGCTAAGTTAATTGCAGTCCTTGACCTTCTTTTAAATAAATCCAAAGCAGCTTTGCTTGTGTTAGCTTTTGCTATAACGTAAACAATGTTTCCATCTACAATGTCTTGATATAAATATTCACCTTTTTTTAAAGCAATTTGCACAGGTTGTTTATTTTTATTTTGAACTGTTTCTGTTCTTGCAGGTAAATCTGCAATAGTAGAATGTGCCGCAGCAATAGCAGCTTTATTAGTAACAGCTATTCCTAACATACCTCTACCTTGTGCAGCTCCTTCTGATGCTAACATTCTTCTCATTGGAGAAAATGCTAAATCTGGAGAATCCATTAACTCTAAATCAAGCTGTGCACCTCTAATAAAAACATCTTTTTCTGATTTAGCATCTAAAGACAAATCATTTTTAATTTTATACTCATCTTTGTTAGCAGAAAACATTTTTTTCCATTGTTTATGAAACCCACTTACTTCATCACCAAAATAAACATTAGCTTTATCACCATCTAAATCTGCACCACCTAATGCTTTCATAGTTTTTGGATGTAACAAAACACCATAACCAGATGCTCCTGTAAACCCTGAAAATTTTAATACCTGTGCACCAGATACACTATCCATAGGCACTCTAACTACTAATGCATTTAAAACTTCTTCTGCTTTTTCTCTAACTTCAGGAGAAAACCCTCCTTTTTTATCTCTAACTAATTTAAATAACTGTTCTAATGTATAAGTTTGACCTTCAAATATAATTTTTTTTGCTCTATATCCTTCATCTAAAAAAAATATATTTTCATCAGTATTTAACTGTTTAGTTGGACCATCTTTATGTCTTCTTACTTGCATCTCTTTATCATAAGGACGCATTCTAGCACTTAAACTATTACCTATAACAGGTTTAGTTAATTCATTTATAATATAATTTCTTAAACTACCACCTTTAATTGGTGAATTAAATTTATGTAAATAAACAGATATATGGTCTGGTAATAAGTTTACTAATCGTTCGCTTATACTTTGAAAATCATTTATCTCATTTATTCTAGCTGTAATTTCATGTTCAGTAGCACCATCTTCTTCTAATTTTTCTGCTTCTAAACGTCTGTTAAATCTTAATAACTTGTCATACATTCTTGATGCAAACAAATGACCATTCTCTGTATTGTTATTCATTCCTTTTATTAATTGCACAATACCTATTTGTTCAACATTATTTATTAAATCATTAAGAACACCTTCATTTTTAGAACCTGATGATAAATAATTTTCAAGTTTTGCATTCATTTCAGGGTTACCTATAAATCTTGCATTACTAGTATGTTCATACATATCTCTTATAGATTCAGCAGTAATACCTTTATTACCTCTTATTACTAAATTTGTAAACAATGGTTTTGGAATTCTTATATCTTTATTAAGAGTTCCTGATAATTCAGAGTTAGCATATTCACTATATACACTTTTAATACTAGTAATAGGAATAACTTCATAAGGTTTATCAAGCATAGGTAACTCACCTATTTTCCTATCAGGAAATATTAATTTACCTTTTTCAAAATCATATTTAACTGGCTTACGAGAACCAGTAGCTTTTGCACTAAGAGTATTTACTATAACATGTAAACCTTCTTTTTCCATAGCTTTGTCTAACTTAGGAGATGCAACATGCATACCATGTTTGCTTATTAAAGCTCCGTAAACGGGGTCAGAATGCACGATAAAGTTTTTAACGAATCCACCATCGGTTGGCAGTCCTGCTTCAGCTAATAAGGCTTCTGCAAGGTCTCTTCTAACTATAACAGCTCCATCTTCATGTTCTTCTAATTGGTTAGCTTTTACCTTACCTTTTTTTAATGTAGCTTCATCTGGATTTTTTACAGATTCTGCAAGTAACATTCTAATTCCATCACCACCTTTTATAGGAGCAGCGGTGTAAACTTGAGCTAAATCTTTTATTTTTGTTTGTATATATCTTGGACTAACAGTTATACCTGCAGTAAACCATACTTGTTGACGTTTATTAAAATCTTTTGCATTTTTATAAACTTTATTATCCTTGCCATAAAAAACATTTTTTAAATCTTTTATTGTTGGTTTAAGTGAACCCTTACCAAACATAGCATGTGCATAATAAATATTAGACAATGTAGCTTTATCATAATAAACACGAGCCTCTTCTTTACTTAGCCCTTTATTTTTTGTTCCAGTAGGTCCCATATTACCATATTTATCTATAAATTGTTCTCTGTCAATTTCATATAATTTTCTTTTACTTTTTGTAAATATCTTATTTAATTCTTCTTTTAATTGTTTAGGACTATATTCTCTTATATGAGGGTTTACCTTGACAAAATAACTACGATAAGCATCACCACGTCCTCCATAGAAGTACATCCCATCCTTTCTATCAACTTGTTTAAATAATTGTGAATTAAATTCTTGCTTTTCTTTTGTAAATTTTTCTCTGCTTTCAACAGAATCTTTACCATATTCATCAACTCTATCCCTTTCCCATTGTCCAAAGTCTTTAGTAAAATATATTTCTTTACCTTTTTTATCTTTAGTTTTAAATGTAATAGAATCCAAAATTTTAAAAGGTCTAGGAGATGTTGGATTTTGGTCTAAACTTAATAATATTTCATTGTATTTTAATTCTAATAATTTAGGTTCTTCTTTTAGAATTTTTATTTCACCTGATTTTTGTTGTCCAAGAATTGCATCTTCTATAATCCAATTATTTTTACCTTCTCCTTGATAAGCAGTAAGTTGCAATACATCACGTTCAGCTAATCTTCTATTACCTTCTTGTCTCCAAAAATTAATATGTTCTGCATCACTTAAATCTACCTTATATTTTTTGCTAAAACTATCAACTATATTTTCAGCAGGATTTAATTTTATATATTCTCTTTCATTAGTTTCGATATTTAATCTTTCTCTTTCTAAAATTGTTTGACCTGTAAGAGTATTTCCTCTTCCTACTGAGGTCTGCTCGTCTCTTTTCTCTATAGCTTTTTTTATTAACCTATCCCATTGTGTTTGTACTTCTTCATATAGTTTTAATCTTGTTTGCCTGTTTTCAAATACATCTCCACCTTCTTTATCCCATACTTTTTTTAAACCACCTTTATCTCTATCTACATAACCTTTTACTCTACCTGTAGTTATTATTGTAGATACTTGATAGTCATCTTTTAATACTGGGTCACCTTCTGTAGTTCTTAAGTTTATATCTTCACTTAAACGTTCTGCTGAAGTTTTTTCATAAAACTCTTCTTTACTTACAGGTTTATCTAATTGTGCTTCACGTACTGCATCTTTAAATTGTTTACTTTCAGGGTCTATAGGTCTACCTTCCTCATCTCTAAACTTTAACAACTCACGTAATGCTGCAGCAATATTCTCACCAGGAGGTATAACAGGATAATCTCTTTCTAAAAATTCTTGTGTTTTCTTTTCTAATCTATCAAAACCTTCTATCTCATCAATTCTTTTACCTTCGTTTTTATCTTTTTTAGATTGTAAAAACTTTAGACCTTGTCTTCTATGAAAAGGTAATTCATTAAATCCAAAGTATGCACCCATAAGGTACTCATATATTTGTTCTTCTGTTGTCATCCCAGCTTGTGTTGCTGGTAATCCTTGCATAACAGATGATGCTAATGCTCTTAATGCTTTATCTCCTTGAGGACCAAAACCTTGTATAGAGTTACCTATAGCTCTAAATGCACCACCTGTAACAGCACCGCCTATAAATCCTTCCATTATCTGGTCAACGCCACCCCAAACAGAACTTACACCACTAGCTACACCTAAGTTAAAAGAACCTTCTGCTAAATCTTTAACAATCCCTTTTTGTAAAAAAGATGTTGATGCTTCTCTAGCACCAGCTCTAGTACCTTGTGCTGTATTAATTATTTTCTTTACTCTTTTACTTGCTGATTCAGTAGCTTTTTTACCAACATATAAAGGAAACGAGTTACCACGTAGTCCTCTAGCAGCATTAGCTAATCTATTTAAATTTAATAATTTTAATGGTGTTGCAGGTACATAACCTATAAAACCTGCTAAATGACCTAAATTTTTTGCTATAGCATCTATACTATTTGTAGGTTTATCTTTACCAGAAACAGGTAATGTTGTAAAACCTTCTATAAATCCTTGACCTACATTTTTTATAACACTACCAATAGTAGCTTTATTATCTTCTTCATTATAAGAAAAAGGTAATTTATAATATGCGGCATGTTTATCTAAAAGATTTAACATCTCAGGCTGAAATTGCCTAGGATTATCTTGATATGCTTTTATATACTCTTCGGTTTGAGGTTTATCTATAGTAGGTTTAAATGATGGAAAAGTACTAGGAGGTCGGTAAACTTGTTGTTGTCTTTGTTCTTCTTCTTCAGCTTGACTTCTAAATGGTTGTAGAGGATTTTGTGAATAAGACATACATTAATCAGAAAAAACTTCAGAGAGTTCAGCAATTTTAGGAATTAATTTTACAATATCATGAACTGTCCATGCAAGTCCTGCTAAACCAACAGCAGTACCAATACCTGTACCAGACAATACACCTGATATACCACCTTTTGCTACTATTTTAGCAAATTGTGTTGGAGCTTTTTTAGCAAGTATGCCCATAACTTTTTTCATAACCTCTGGTTGCATTAGCTTATTCATATAATATGCTCCACTTGCACTACCTGCAAGGTCACCAACTGCTGCTCCTGTCTCACCACCAATTACGTCACCTGCAGCTTTACCTGCTAAACCACCAAGAACACTTCCTGCTCCTAATTTTAATGCTGTTTTACCTGCAGAGGTAGTAACAAAATCTTTATAAATTGGTAATCCTTTCATATTAGAAATTGTTTTTTTAGTTTCTTTACTTCCCTCAAGAATCTTCTTTGGTAAATCTTTTATACCAGGAATATTACTTGGTCTATATTTAAAACCACCTTTAGTATTTTTATCAATAGCAGCATTTAATTGTTTTATTTTGTTACCTTTCTTTAATCCATCTATAACTTTTTGACCTTCATCTAAACTACCACCACCTAAAAGTTTTTTTTGTGAATCAGTAATTAGACTTTTCCAATTTGTTTTTAAATTACCTTTTTTATTTACAAGCCCTTCTTTTAAATCTTTTTTAAACTGAGGTATATTTTGTCTTGCTCTAAAATCTGAGTATGCACCAGCACCTTCTAATCCACCTGCAACTACTCCTGCACCTATTCCTAAAGGAACAGCAACATCTACAGCCTTACCAATACCTACACCTAAGCCACCTTCTCCTGCTCTATAAGTACTTCTTTTAGGACCTATACCAGGAAATTTTTCTAATGTTGTTTCATATCCTGATACATAACCAGTAGAAGAATTAAATGCATTTTTAACTTCATCTGGCACAAATTGTAAATAATAATCTACTGCATTCGTACCTGCAAAAGTATTACGTTTTCCTCTAAGAAGTTGATTAAATTTTTTTGGAGATAAATTATTATTTTGAGCTACACTAATTAATTCATTTAATTTTTTTTCTGCTTCTCTGCTAGTCATGTTTTGAAACATTAATTCAGCTCTTTGTACATTAGGTGTTAAACCTTGTGATTGCATTTGTTGAATATAATTATCTATAAATTGTTGTTTTTTACCACTTAATGCACCATAATCTGTACTTATAAATTTATTAACATCAAATTGTGGGTCATTAAATTTATCAAAAGATATTGAATTTTTACTAACCATAGCCCCAGTAGTAGGGTCTATTTCACTGTCTAAACCTCTTATTAAATTTAATTCAAATGTATTATGAAAGTTATCTGATTTTTTTATTTTTTGTGATTGGTTAAAATCAGTTTGTGCTATTTGAAAATTAAGCTTAGATGCCTCTAATTGTTGGTCTTGTATTTCTTCAAGTTTTTTTTGTCTTCTTCTATTTTCTAAATTATCAATTGTTTGTCTAGCAGTATCAACTACACTACCTGTTCTTACTGGGGTAATTGTAAAACCAAAATTAGTTGCCATTATGTAAATATCCCTACTGCTTGGTCAAGCAAACTGCCACCTATTTTTCCAACATTTCTTAAAGTTTGAAAATTATCTGCAGGGTTCAATAACATACCGCCTGCTGTACTTAATAAATCTCTTCTTATACCAGCACGGTCTGCTAAATTTGCTTGTATTAAATTTTGCCTACCTACATTTACACCTTGTCTTTGGCTTAACAAATCTGCCATTCCTTTTAAACCTTGTTGCTGTAAATTATATCCTTGGTTCATAAATTGAGGAATCATATTAGCCATTTGATTAGTTGCATTGTTTCTTGCTTGGTTTTGCAAAATAGCTTGCATCATACCACCTTGTCCAGAACTAGGGTCTGCACCCATTGCCATCATATTTCTTGTTCCTAACATAGCTTGTTCTGCAGCTGAATCTTGACCTGTACTATATAATTGTTGTCTAACAGCTTGAGGTATATTACCTTCGCTTAACTCTTGTCCTTGTTGGTACAAATTTTGAAACAACCCTTGTTGTCTTTCCATTTCATCACCAACTCCACCTCTGTAAAAATCTCTTTCAAATTGATTCCCAGAGTAAACTGGTCCTTGCATAAATTTTGCTATAGCATTAAACATAATAATCCTGGGTATATGGTTGTGTGTGTAATTTAGTTATAAAATTTGTTATCGTCAAGTTTTTAATTTTTCTATCTCCTCTTTTAATTCTTGTATAGCTTTTATTATAGGTGATATAAACTCTGAATATCTTAATGCTAATGGTCCTTCATCTTCATTTACACTTGGGTCTATATACCCTGCAAAATTATTTGTATTAATATTTAAAGAATCTAATACACTTTTTACTTCTTGTGCTATTAAACCATAATGTGTCCTTGATTTGTTATTTAGTTTATAAGATACAGGTCTTAAGCTATTTATAAAATTTAATCCTAATGTTGAATCTGCAATATTATTTTTTAAAGAACTATCTGAAGAAGTAGTTACTCCTCCTGTAGCATAAACATCATCCCAATAACCACTAGAACTTCTTCCTAAATCATGACTATCATTTACTGCAGGATAAAATGCACTACCACTAGATAATGAAACTTTAATTCTACCTGAATCTCTAGTAAACTTACAATCTTTGGTACTCATATTACCAAATGATATTTCTCCTTGTACAGTTAAATTACCACCATCTGATAGTTCAAATCTATTATTAGCATCATAATTAATTTTAAACACATCGCCTGAAGAAGCATGAAACATTCTAAAAGCATTACCTGTATAATCTTTTGTATCATTACTTTCATGAAAATAAAGATTACCAGTATTAGCACTAGCCCCTTGTATGTGAATATTTCCATTACTATCTATTTTAAAGTTGCCAGAACCAAATGTAGCATTACCATCAGTTTCAATTCTTGCTGTACCACTACTCATATTTATTTCTGCTGCAGATAAAGTTCCAGCATTAATGTTATTAGCACTAATATTTGCAGATGTCAAAGAACTAGTAGCTATCCTTGCGGCTGCTATTGTACCTGCGTTTACTTGACTAGCATTAATTGTTATAGCATCAAGCGTAGGAACAGCATTTACTATATACCAACCATTACCAGATGTTACAATACTTTGTGTTCCTAATGTCCCTTTATATCGATACATTTTATTTTCATCGCCAGTATTAAACCACATATCACCTTCAGCTAATGCAGTAGGTACGCTATCTTGATAAAAAGTAAAGTTTTTACCTTGTGCTACAGTTAATGGATTACTTGCAAAAACTTGCCCACTACTACCTATTATGTCTGTTGCAGTTATTGCAGTATTTGCAACTTTAGTGCTTGTAGTTGTACCATCAGCAACAAGCTCTCCATCACTATTAATCTCTGTTTTATTAGGTTTTTGACCAGCAGAAAATGTTTTACCACTACCTACTAAATTTGCTTCTACAATATTATTATTACTAACTGTTGCACCTGTTACATTATCGTTAACAATATTTCCATCACTATCTATAGATGTATTATTAGGTTTACCATTTGTCCAAGGTACATTATCAAATAACTTTTGTTCACTACTTCTTGAATCATTACTTGCGGTTAATCCACCACCTTCAGATGCACTGCTAGTAGAATAATAACCCTTACCTGTTCTTACATCTTTATCAGATATTTCTAATTCTCTTCTAGCATTACCATCTTCTGTCATAGTTTCCATATAGTATTTATTATCTGTCTTGTCTTTAAAAACTCTAATATCACCTATACTATTATGTAAATCACCAGGTTGTCTTAACTCAGTTGTTTTTTTACTATTAACAGAATCTATTAAATGGTTTAAAATATCATATACATCTTCCCATGCTCTATGGTCATTTTGAACAGTTGGAGGTTTCTTTTTAGTAGATTCTTTTTGACCTATAAACGTCACAATGCACTCCTAGCTGCTTTTCTTGATGGTCTAAACACTACAGCTAAACTATCTACTTCTGTTTCAGCTACAGTACCACCTACCCTAGAACCTGCTGTATTATTATCACACAAGAACATTATTATATCTCTTGCTTCTTGTGTTTGTACAGCACCACCATTACTTGCTCTGAACTTTCCTTGCATATGTGTATATACTGTGTTACTATTTTGTGTTGTAGCAGATTCTGCAAAGTCTCCACTATGTGTACCATGAGTCCATCTAGTACCACCTACAACACTCCAATAAACAAGAGGTGTTTTACTACTACCACCACGCTTGTACAATACTTCCCAATTGTAGTATTTTACTGGTTGAGTATGTTGACCCATAGATAATTTTTTAGTCATATACTCCCATGATTTTCTAGTAGTACCACCAAATAGTTCGTAACAATTAGTAGCATCACTATAAAATATATTACCTTTGCTATCTTGAAATGTATTTCTAACATAACTAGATGTACTAGATGTAGTAACAGTTAACAAATCCCATCGTTTTCTTGGTAAATTATATGACCAAGCAAAAGCTCTACTAGGGTCAGATACAGATGCATGTGACCAGAATATTAGAAATGATGTTCTTTTACTATCAAATTCAACACATATTGCAGCTCTATTAGCACCAGCACTATCTGCTTTAGCATCCCAACTTAAATCTAATGTAGCAATTGTTGCACCATCTAGGGTTGTAGGTCTTTGTATGCTATCTCCATCTTTAATAGTTTCTGATATTGCTACAGGAGATACACCATTATGTAGATAAATATTAAACTCATCTGCAAAACACATACCATATTCAGACACTTTAAATGCTTGTGGACCTATACAGCCAACACCCTCATAGATATCTTCTATGTACATACCATCTAAATTAATTCTATAAGTATGGTTATCGTCCCATGCATATATTCTACCTTTAAACGCTGCAATAGCTGTAGGTATATTAGGTAGTTTTAAATAATCTGTTGTCCAATTAAACTGGTCAAACTTACCAGGCTTAGATTTCATAATGTATCTTTCAGCATCTGGTAAATCAGGATGAAAACATTTTGCTACTACATGATGTCCATTTAATTGTGTACTAAAAGCATAATTAACTATTGTAGAATCTATTACTTCAGACAATCCGTTGATAGCTTCATAACTTGCACCAGCTGGAGATGAGTCAGTATATTGTAAACTTCTATAAGCATTACTACTAGCACTCTCCCAAAAACTATCTGTTACACTAGACCATTCTACATTTAATCTAAATGATTTAACTAGCCTAAAAAAACCATCTGGTTTACCTGATGTAATATCTGCACTCTCACCCTTATATAAATTAATATGACTTATTCTTCTACTTAAAGTAGATACATCTCTTATATCCATCTTTACATCTAAATTAGATGTTGCTGACGGTATAATACTAACAGGTTCTGTTAATGGACTTTCTTGATATCCATCGTATACAAAACTTGTACAATAAAAATATTTTTTTGTAGAAAGGTAACTACCTCCTGTATTTGCAGTTGCAGTTAAGGTTATACCTGTTTTAGATTTTGCTATTGCTGTAGGTGTTGCAGGACTATTACCACTAATAGTATAGACAGATTTAATTATTCTACCTCCATCAAGACCATTAGCAACATAAATATCTTTTGTGCTACTACCTCCAGTAGCTATTTTATTTGTAAAAGTACCACGTTCTGTTTTACCATGACTTCTAGTACTAGTTAACATTTGTTTTTGTACAAAACCTCTATTAACTGATGTATTACTAGTACCATGATTAACAAGACCCATTTCAACTACATCTGGATATGTAGCATAGTTTGTTACATTTGTTGTACCATCATAATAACCTAAAAATAATACATCTAAACCATCTCCTGATGCAGCTCCAGTATGATAAGCAGTATCATGCACTGCACTAGAATCTGCGTTCATAAAACTTACTGCACCAAAAGTATTACAAATACCTGTTGCATTTGTACCAGCCGCACCTTGACCTCCAAATAAAAAAGCAAATAATTTTAATCCTAAAGATTTAGTAGTACCTCCTACAACTGTAGTACCATCTGTGTCAAAAAAGTTTTCATTTTGTGCATAACTATTACTACCATTTCCTGTTTGAGCACTACCAGCTCCACTTCCATTGTAGTTATTGTTATTAATAAAAGTTAAATTACTTGTTGTATTTCTTACAATTAATCCTACTTGTTTAGTACTTGTTGCATCTGAGTCTGTAAAAAATAACGCATTCTTAAATGTTTGTAATGTTGGAGTCATTAAATCTCCAGTAGAATAATTTACCCATTTACCTACATCTGATGCTCCTGCACCACTAACTGCATGACCTACCCAAGTAGGAGTTCTTTCTGTTAATGTAATATTTGTAGTTGTAGTAGGTTTTGTTACAGAATATAAATATTTACAATTACCACTATCAGCAGTTTTATTAATTGAAGTAGGATAAAATACTGAAAAATAAATTAAATTAGCTGTACTATCATCTTTATAATCAGATATAATATCACTAATGTTACCTAAATCAGTAGAGCTAGCACCAAGTATATTACTTAAAGAATCAACAACAGGATTAGTTTGTTTAACAGGTAAATCTGTTACACCGCTTGTTGTGTTATCAACAACATATAAGGTACCTTCACTACCTTGTCCACCATCATATACCAATATATCACTAGTAGATGTAGTATCTCCTTTAGACAAACATAACCCTTGTGTACTTTTAAAGGTTTGTGCAGACTTAGTAATTGTCCCATCACTAATTAATATTTGATATAAATGTTCTCCTTGATATTTTATACCAAATAAACATTCTGCTCCTGCAGAATTGTTAGCATGTACAACCTTATAAAAATCAGGAAATGATTCACCTGACTTTAACTCAGCATCTGCTAATACAGGTTCATCTGGAGCACTTCCACCAAATTGATTAAAGTCAATCCAACCACACCATTTAGGTTTATCAGTAGCACCTGAACCCATACCAATATGTACTTCTCTATTATTAGTTTCCATACATACTTCATCAGAACTACTAACTTGGCTTCCACCACTAACACTATCTTCAAATGTACTAATAGTTGCAGGAGTTCCTTCAAAGTCCTTAATCATACTAATAGTATTATTTGTATTATAATATACTACATCATTTGTAGTAGAGTTACGTTTTATAGTTGCACTTTCATATGCAGCCATTGCAGTACTACTATCTGAGTTATTTGTAACCTTAGCAACATCAGCAGGTACTCCTCTTAATAATCCATCTTCTACAACACTATCTAAATTTAAAGAATAAGATGCTGCTTCCTCTGGATAATCCCTAATATCAGGAGTAGTAAGAGTACCTACATTAAAGTTGTTTAGCTCTTGAACTAATTTTGGCATTATCTACATTCTCACCGAACCATCACTAACACCATAGTTTGGTCCTTGCATAAAAGAAGATTTTTGTAGTAAACCACCTTCTTCTTCATTTTGTTCTAAACCACTACCTTGTGCTATTCTAAGAGCTTTTGTAGTAAGTTCACCCATAACACCATCTTCTTCTAAGTTAAAACCACCTATTTTATTTAACTTTTTTTGTAAAGCTAAAACCATACTTGGGTCACTTGGGTCTATATTCTTTGACATGTAATTAAGATTTTGCATATTAAAGAAACGATTTTTATCATCATCTCCTATAACGTTACCTTGCTCATCAACATTAGTTATTCGACCTGCTCCTGACATATCTACATCACCTGTATTTGCCATGTAATCTGTAACATTTTGTTGAACAGATGATTTTGTTATTTTTTCTCTTTCAGGTTCAACAACTGAATCATCTACTTTAGATGCATTTTTTTGTAACATTCCTTCTAGCCTATCTCTAAAACCACCTTTTTTTCTTTTGAATCCAAATCTGTCTTCACCGCCTAGAGGTGCTCTTTGGAAACCGTAACTTTTTCCTGGCATTGCCATTTTATTTACTCCTTATTAATTGACCCCATAATGAGGTTCTACCGTCTATTATTTGAACTATATGTACAGTAAAGTA
>CERU01006994.1_pt1 | contig 13070 bp, 9 predicted proteins | sample 530741 | NCBI WGS metagenome assembly CERU01 (sample SAMEA2620925, study PRJEB7988) | marine metagenome | biome: marine biome (ENVO:00000447); feature: deep chlorophyll maximum layer (ENVO:xxxxxxxx); material: "saline water (ENVO:00002010), including plankton (ENVO:xxxxxxxx)" | depth 30 m | reverse complement strand
CAAGCAGCTCAAGGTAATCCAAAAGCTACTATGGCAGCAGCAGAGATTAGAAAAAATCCTGGACAAATGACAAAGATACTTGATAAGTTTTATACAGCAGAAGAAGAAACATCGCCTGAAGAAGAAGCGATTATTGGTGCTGCACAACAACAACCACAAGGTCCAACAGGACCACAAGATATTGCATCAGTATTAGCAGGATTAGGAGCAGGACAACAAGGAGTTCCTGGTGGCTAGTCCTGAACAAGAATTAAAAAAACAATTTTACGATATTATAAATGCTGAAGACTGGGATGATACTGGTTATCCTGAAAGACCTCAAGAACAAATATCAGATGTGGCTTTAGGAGATATTATGATTCCTACACCAATACCTGGTGTATGGATACACGTTAATCTAGGTTTTGAAATAGAGGATGGTTCATGGTAAGAAAGAAAAAAATACAAGTGCCTACAAGAGCAGAAGGAGACCCAACAGGTCAGACACAGATGTTGCAAGAACAAGTAGATGCAGTATCTCCAGGACAAGAAGCAGCTTTACCTGAAGCACCTATACGTACTGCACAACCACAACCTGTTCAAGATATATTTGCTACACCTTCACAAAAATTACAAGAACCAGGTAATGAGTTGGGAGAAAACGAAGCAATGTTTACTGCTGACAACGATATTGAAATTGTAAAGGCAATTTTACTGGAGAAATTTCCATCACTAACAAGTAGGTTCTAATGGCTTCTTATTATCTCAAATGGGGAGAAGAAAGATTAGAAGATAAATACTATCAAGATGCTCAAAAACAATCTATTGATGTGCAAAAAAGTATTCTTGGAGATGATGGTATAGATGCTTTAGCTGATAAAACTACAACTTTAAAAGGTATGAATCCTTTTGAATCAGATGATTTAGCTATGGCTTCAGCAACTTTAAACCTTACAAACCAACAATATTACAATTTGTGGACACAAACAAAACCACAACAATATTATTATTCAAACGGAGAAACATCTCCTACAGTAGAATTTTCTAAAAAGTTTTTTGAAAGAATTAAAGACGCAGTAAACAACACAAAAGAAATACAAAGACAAACACAGTTAGATTTATTTGGAGAAAACCAAATTAGAAAAAGCACTGTAATAAATGCTGCATTGGTAGCACTTAACTCTATATTTGAAACAGGTAGTACGTTTTTAGTTAACACTATTGCATTAGAACAAAAAGCATATCAAGCAGAATGGGCTGAAAGTTTAGGATTAAATATAGATAGGGACTTTGCAAGATATGTAGGAGACAAAGACACAGAAAAAAATGAAGTACCTTTAGGAATAAAAATAAAATCTTTTGGAGCAGGTGTTAAATCTTTACTTATCAATGCAGATAGACAACAAAATAATTTAATAAACAATATTTTAAATAACGAAACAGTGGCTCAAGCACCTTACATATCAGATAGAGCAAGAAATTATCTTATGAGCAAAAATCTTATAGATGATTTAGGAAATCCTATGTTGCAAAAATCTGATTTGCAAGTTGTCCAGGAAGCATTTCCTGATGTTTTATCAGAACAAATAAAAATATTAACTGGTGGTGTAGAGAGAAAGTTAACTCTTAATGAATCAGTAGAAGTATATCAAATGGCTTTTAATGAAATACTTGGAGGAGGTATTGGTCAAGAAGGATTAGCAGGATGGTTTGGTCGTGGAGAATATTTAGACCAAGCAGAAGAAACAAGAGAAGGTTTTAAAAAAGCAAGCATTGCATCTAACTTTGGAGACTTAGTTAGATATACATTTACTGGTTCTTTATCAGGAGAATACAGCCCAAAGATGGCAGTAAGTCAAGATATACAAGAACAAGCAGACGTAGATTTATTTTTACTACAGTCAGCATACGATGTAGGTTCTATAACAAAAGAAGATTATGAGTTAGCAAAAACAAAAATAGAAGAGATAGAACAAAATGCACTTAGTGATATGGAGTTTGACCCTAAGCACGGATTTAACTCTTGGATAGGTTTTACTACTAACTTAATTGGAATGATAAAGACTGACCCTTTTATCATGTCAAGCAAAGGTGTAGGAGTTGGTGGTAGAGGAGTTGCTAGCGAAGAAGTATTAACAGGTGTTGGTAAACAACTTGATGAGCATTTAAAAGCAGGAGGAACTGCTGCAGATTTTTTTGCTGAAGGACAAGACGATGCTATAAGAATACTTGCTGACAAAGTACAAGTATTAGCAGAAGCAGATGCACCTTTGTTTAGTGAACTTACTATGAGAGGTTTTAGTCCTGAAGTTGCATATCGTATAGTAGATAATCCTGTAAATAATCCACAAGGTTATTTTGATATTATTAAAGACTCTTTGACTAGAGGTTATATATCAGACATAAGAGTAAACGGAAAGATGAGTTCTAATGCAAAAGACTTCCATTTACAGCCAAAAGTATTTAGTGATAACTTCTTAGACAATATAGCCGATACTATGACAGGAAATACTACTACTGCAAACTACATTAGAGGTGGTGGCACAAAAGCAAAAGGTAAAATTAGAACAGCTACATCTAGTGCAAAAGATATATTTTTAGGCACCGATATTAGGTTACCTTCAAGACCATTTGCTTTTTTAACAGATACATCAAGGTCTGTTGACACATTTGTAAAGACAGGAAGAATGATGAGTGTTCCTACACCAATCATAGAAGATTTGTCTAAAAAGTTTTATATAGCAATACAAGATAAAAATTATAAACTAGCTCAAAGCATATATTATGACGAGTTAGTTATGAGAGAAGGTGCTATACAGTTAAAAGCAACATTCGGTTTATCAGACAAAGAGTTGCAATTATTTTTTAGAGAACACTTAGATGATGTAAGAGGATTTAGTGACAGGGGTAAAACGTATAGACCTGCACAAAGTTCTAAATATTATGATGATGATTTTGTAGACCCATTTGTAAAAGCACAGTATGCAGACCAAATAATTAATGAAGAAGAGTTAGTGCAATGGTCACAAAAAGCTCTAGGTATGGCAGGACAGGCAATGGATTTATCAATAAACATTCCTGATTTAAGAGCTACATTACGCCATACAGGTATAAGAAGAAGATTACGAAACAAACTCGTAGGTTCTAATCAAGTAGATGAAAGCATAGCATTAATACGTGCAGAAGCAGACAAAGGAGTCAAAGGAACATTTTTTGACCCTGACACACCACTAGGACAAATTACAAAAGGTGCATTTGATGATTTGCCTGATGAAAGTTTCTTATATAAAAAATTAGTAATGGATGTGCCTTCTGCATTAGAAACAGGACTGTTTACTTTTATATCAAGAGTTTGGATGCCATTACAGTTAATAACACGTATTGCATTCCCACTTAAAATAACTACAGACGGTATGTTAAGAGTATCTACAAAAGGTTTAGCTTCTATATTTAGAGACCCTGCAGAATACATGAAGATGATATTTAATGACCCTGACGGTCTTATGATACGTTACTTAGAAAGTAAAGGTATTGATGTATCTCCTCTTACAAGTTTGCGTGGACCATTTAGAGTTACTAAACCAATACAAGGTGGTACTTTATCAGAAAAACTACCACTTAAATATAGAAAAACATTAGGTGCTTTGACTGAAGGTAACTCAGAATTTGGTGTGCCTGAAGTGCGTGATTTGTACGAAAGAGACCCAAAGTTTACTTCTGTATTTAGAAAAGACAATGGTGTTTGGGTTGATATAGAAAAAACAGGAAGAAAGAATGTAGCACAAACAGACGGTAGTGTTTTAGCTTTTGATTTAGATAATGACTATATAGAAGCGTATATTGATTATCTAATTACACAAATGGCACATGACCCGTTTATGCCTATTGTTGCAGGTGCTATGAGACAAGGTTTGTCTGATGCAGATATTGTAAAAGCAATACAAGACAATAAATACTTAATGGATGAAATAGCTGCTCTTAACAGAAAAATTATGTCAAGACAAAACGTAGATGGTAGAGCAAACAATATTGTTGTAATTAAAAATGAAAAAGACTTTTTAGATTTTGTCAAACATCATCGTATGACTATAAATAATTTTACAGGAGCATCTGATGAACTTATAGAAGTTATTGCACAAGGTAAAGTTGGCAAAATAGATGTAAGAGATTTTGAAGTATTAAGAACAATAAATTCACAAAGAATAAAAAATACTTTAACTCCAATTATAAATAAGAACTCAGCAGAGTTACCTATAACAGTTCCTGGACTAGAAAAAATATCAAGTAAAGGAATTATAAATAATTTTAAAGCATTTACAGACGCATTGTTTTTTACAGTAGGTCAGTCAGAAGCAGCACTTGTACGTATTCCAACATTTAAGCAAGCATACTTACATTACGTAGATGCCAATATGATATTTGCTCAAAGAAATGCTTTAGCAGAAATGTTAGAAAATCATTTTGACCCAAACAAAGCTATAAATTTATCTGATGAAATGGTTGAAAAAGCAAAACGATTACTTGCAGATAAAAAACTAGACGCAGAAGAGATAGATAGTGTTATGTCAAAGATTGTAAAACAATCTGTTGTAGCTAAAGACGATAATTTAACTATTCTTGCGTATCATTCTAACGGTATACATACACCTAGAGTTTTAGGTGCAACAAACAAACCACAGTTAGATTTACAAGTTAACTTACAAAATGCAGAAAGAAGTGCTTACGTTACAGATAAAAATATTGCAAACATTAGATTAGGAGATGAGAATACAAAGATTGGTACATACTACTCAAATGTAAACAAACAAGAAGTAGTTTTAAACGGTAAGTTAACATCAGAACAACAAAACACATTGCGTAAAGTATTAGTAGAACATTATGGTCCTAATACAAAAAAGAATGTTGATGAAGTTATAAAAGATTTTAAGAGTTTTTTAAAGGACAATCCTACACCTAACACAAAAGAACTTAGAAGTTTGTTAAAACTAGGAAATGTTAAGTATGAAGATACAGTAGCCATTGCACAACGTGGTGGTTTAAGTTCTTTCTTAGATGAAAAAACAGGAAGGTTTGTTATAAACAATCCAAAACAAAGTCCTATTGTTCAGGAATTAACTGAGCTAGATTATCACATGGTGTTAGATAACAACAATGTAAGAACAGATATAACACGTAACATGACATACGATGATTTAGATAGAAGAGCAGCAGAAGCAGCATTTGAAGTACACAATAGATTGTTGTACAACTTGTTAGAAAGAGGTTACGTAGCTGAAGCATACAGAGTAGGACTGCCATTTTTTGAAGCATATAGAGAAGTTTTAGGTAGATGGTTTCAACTAGGAACAACAAATACAAGAGCAGCAGCACAAGTTGCATTTGCTTATAGAAAAGGTTTAGAAGAAAACTTAATATACAAAGATAAGTTTGGAGAAAACTATTTAATTATTCCTGTAGGTGGTACAGCCTTAGAGTCTTATGTACAAAGTGGAGGCGAAGGGTTGTGGAAAGATGACATGAGTATAGAAGATAGTGGCATTATTCTTAAAAGAAGTTTTCCATTGTCAGCATTAGGTGTTGCAGGTGGTGGTTTGTTTCCTCCACTTGGTCCAGTAGTTGCCATACCAGTAGGTTTAATTACAGCAGATAATCCTGAAGCTAGAAGATTATTAGAAAGAACTATATTTCAGTTTGGATTACCGTTTGAAGGTGGTGCAGGAGATTTAGGAGATTTAGTATCACAAGCTCTTATTGAAGAAACTATGCCTGCTACAGGTAAAAATATATTAAATGCAGTAGCAGATAGATTAGGATTTGCAGGTGTTGACGAAGATTTATACATGTTAGCAACAACACAAGCAACACAGATAGCAGCAATGTTATTTCCTGAAGAGGTACAAGATTCAGAATTTTTGTTAAATAAAGCAGCAATTATTAGAGATAACATTTATCAACTAAAAGCATGGGATAGAAACGTAAATCCATTAGTACCTAAGATGAATGTTTTGTATAGAGCAGATTTAGAAGACAGCACATTTGAAGAATGGTATGGAAAAGAAGGAGAATCTAGTGGACTTGTATGGAATGGTTTTGTAGAGCTTTCTGTAATACATAGTTTTTGGCGAGATATGAAAATTGAATATGCAGTTACTATGGGTAAAAAAGAAGCAGACTTCCAGGCAACAAAAGATATTGTTAGATTTTTAGGATTAGATAAATATTCTTTAGAAGATAGTTTTACTTCTGCATCTATGCAATTACAAGGTAAATCAATTAATGAAGAAGGTAAGTTGCCTATGACTAAACCTGAATACGATTTTTACTTAGAAGAAAAAGAATTGTTTGATGATTATGGTGGCAATGTTTTGTATTTGTTTGATGGCTTAGGTCAAGGAGAAATAGATTATTCAGGATACGGAACACTTAAAGGATTAGGAACTATAACACCTAAAACTAAAGAAGAGTTTTATTATGCAAGTGCAACATACGCTGCATCTATTGTAGAGCGTGCTGCAAAAGCAGAAAAAGTAAGAAAGTATGAAGAAGCAGGACTAGGTCAACAGGCATTGAAAGCAGAACTAGCAAAAGTAGATATTGTTTTATCACAATTGTTTCCATTAGCTTATGGAGACCCAGTAACAAAAGCACAATTGTTAGATGATTTACCTGGTTATCAAGTAGGAAAAGGTGCAGATTATTCAGCAAATGCTGAACTAATTACAGCTTTAGTAAATGACCCAAGAGCTGCAAAGTTTGAACTTACATCTGTTATAAAAGAATATACTGATTACAGAGATGATGTGCTAAAAGGTGTACAGTTAGCAGAAAAGAAAGTTACAAAACAAGATGCTGCTGAATGGGTAGCTAATACTGATAGCGAAAAAGCACAAGCAATTAGAGATTTACTATATTTCCAGGCATCAAAAATAATACAGAAAGAACCTATGTTTGGTGTTGTCTTTGAAGAAGTGTTCTATAATGAAGTAGTTAAGTACGGAGTTAATGAATAATGGACAGTGTAGATATGGATATTGAATTAGCTTTAGGAAAAGAACAACTTGGAGAAGAAGAATAATGGCAGGAAGTATATACATACCTAGAACAGCAGCAATATCAGATATTATTGAAACAGATAATGTTGAACCTACAGGACCAGGTGCAGATACAACACAGTTTGTTGTTGATTTATTAGGAGACCCTGATAGGAATAAACCTTTAGGAGAAGGATTTCAAAATGTATATCCATCAGAAATAGATTTTGAAGGAACTAAAGTAAAAAAGTTTATTGATGCTGAAGAATATTTAAAACAACAAGGATTTAGACATGTGTATTTTGCTTTTGACCCAGGAGAAGTAGCAAGAGATTTAACCAAACAAAACATAGCTTTACTTAAAACACAGATGGCAGGCGTAGGAATTATAGACGCAAGTAAGACTGTAGGTCTTGCACCTGATGAAGAGTTTGTAAAAGGTATTAAAACACTTATGGAGTTTTCTATGAATGGTGGAGGCAAAATAAGTTGGTTAGGAGCATTAGCTGCAATACGTTCAGATTACAATGCTAGACAGTCTTTAATAACTAGCAACCCTAAGATTGAACGAGAACAACTAGATGAACTGTTAGATAGCACACTTACAAAAGCTAGAAGCAGAAAAGGTGGTGCATTAAGTGCTGAAGAAACACAATACATTGCTAATAGGGTATCTTCTATAACAAGAGAATTTAATACTGCTAGTGCAAACTTAACACAAGGAACTCCTGCAGAGTTTGGATATACACCTGCAAGGTTAGAAGGTATGAGAATAGTTGACCCTGTTGAGACATTTACACCTGCAATACCTGCACAAGAACCTGATGTAGAAGGATTAGAAGACGACATAGGTGGAGTATTAGATGAAGTATTTGAAGGCAGAGAAGAGTTACAACAAGAGTCTGAAGCTGCCGGACAAATAGGAGCTAGAGCTGCACGTACTATAAATAGTCTTACAAACTTAAGTAGAAGAGCAGTATCTAGGTAATGGAACCTGATTCATATACCACGATAGAGGTAATCGAAGCACTGCAAAGTGTTGGCGTTGCACAAGAAGTTATAGAGTATGTTGTACCTATAGCAGCTTACGAATCAAGAGTTGATGGTATACCTTTTACTAGAGACGCAGAAGATAAATACTCTCCATCATTAGGTATATTTCAAGCTAACTTAAATTCAATGGCACCAGGTATATACAAAGCTATGAAAGAACTTGGTGTAGAAGTACCAGGAGTTACAAGTAAACAAGACAAAGTATTAGTAACAAACAACGCACAACCAGGTCAAGAAAATTTACTTAGATTTACAAGTGAACAAAAAGAATTTGTAGCTAACTGGTTTAAAACACAAGCAAATTTAAAAGACAATGCACTTGTTTTTAAATATATGCTTGAGCAAAAGTTAAAAGATGCAAACACAGATGATTTCAAAGAAGCTATGAAAGAGTTGTATGTTTTAACTATTGAAAAGTTTGAAGACCCAAACAATGAAGATGCACAACAACTAAAGCAAACGATAGAAAATGAAATGTTTATGACACCTCCGACAACAACGACTACAATACCTAGTACGGAAACAACAACAGTAGACAACGAGGAAGATGTGCCACAAGAAGCAATAGACCCGACAAAAAGAACTAGAAGAGAGATGGAGTTTAGAAATAGATACTCCGGTAATTCTAAGTATGTAGAACAAGTACCTTCAGGTACGTTTCAAAAATCTTATGACCAGTTAGTAGATTTAGTAGAAGCACAGATTAACAGCCAAAGAGCAGTTAATGGACTTCCTCCCATAAAAAGAGAACAAGCTGATGCACAGGTCTATATGTCCGGCTCAGATAGCTTTAGAAAAGCTATTGATGTATTAAGAGGCGTTAGAGATAACGATGACTCCTGAAGAGATACTTGAAAAAATAGGTCTCAACGGAAAGATACTTAAAAAATTTGCTCTAGGTAAATTACTTACTGATGCAAATTATACTCATGCTGATGTACTGCTTGATATAGAAAGATATCTTGCTTCTTTAGATGTGCCATTAGATTTGTCATACGACATACAAGAAGCTCTATTGTTTGAACTTAAAAGCATGGTTCCTGAATCTATGACATTTAAACAAATACTTAGAAAAAAAGATGATATTGGTTCTGAAATTGTTAGTTTGCAAAATAAATTTAATAACTTAGTAAAAGCACATTTAAGAATGCCATTAAGTATGGATACTGTAACTAAACTTACAGAAGCAACAAATGATTTTGATGAAACATTTCGTGCAATGAAATCTACAAGAACACAAACTCAAGGTTTATCAGACACAGTACAAGCATTTGATGATTTTCAAATGGGTATTTTTGATGAAAAGTTTAATAGTTTTGAAACATTGAAAGATTATATTGAAACAAATATAGGAAAACCACCACAATACGTTGACGACATTGTATTACCTGAAGGTTTTTCAAAGGGAGATATACCACCTCCTGGTATGTCTTTTATGGGAACAGATACACCACCAATAGAAAAATTAATTAAAGGACCGTTTGATGACCTAATACAATTTACTGCAGCACAAGAACTAGGTAACTTAATTGACCCTGAGTTAGCTGCAAAGGCTGCAAAAGTTTTAGAATCAAGCAAAGAGATAGGAGAACAAATAGTTAATTCTGCTCAGAAGTTTGCAAAAGACGCTATAAGAGTTACAGGTAAAGCAGCAGGAGCATTAGACCCAGGAGACGTTGCAGTAAGAACTGCTGTTCCAAGATTGCTTGCAAGTTTAGGTATAGGTTCTATATCAGCACCTGCATTAACACTATATGCTATATACGAAGGTGCATTGTTACTTGCTGATGCAGTAGATGGAATAGAAGAAGCTGTTACAAACATGGATGATAATGAAAGTATTAAAGACTTTGGTAAAGATTTTTGGAAAGGATTTACAGAAGATTCTTTATCAGAAAAGTATTCTATAAGTTATAAACTAACAGAACCAATACATAACCGTTTATTTGGTAATGTTTATGATACAATGGCTGAAACACCAATGACCCCTGTAACTACAGGTGGTGGTGGAGGAAGTAGAGTTAGAATTTTATAATGGAAGCAAAAGTTAATTTAAGTCAAATATTACAAGGTGGTTTAGCTGCTTTAGTTGGTTGGCTATTTAAAACTGTAAATGATTTACAACAAGAAGTAGCAACTCTTAAAGCACAAGTTCAAGCCTATCAAGAATCTATTGCAGGATTTAATCAAAATTTAATAGTTATTGAAGAAGTTATTAGAGAAATATTATTTAAGGTAGGTGGATAATGGCAAACGAACAAGAAAGAAGACTGTTAAGAGATTTAATTGATGGTCGTATTGATAAAGATACCTATGAGCGAGAAGTAGCCAAGATAAGACAAGCAGAAGTTTTAGAAGAAACATCAAAGTCTAATATAAAATACACAGTTCCAGGTGGTGGACCATTAACACTTGAAGCTATTGAGCAAGAGCAAAGAGATGCTTTAAAAAAAAGTATTGAACAAACTGGAAACATAGATATTTCCGTAGCTAGAGCTGCCCAAGCAACTGCAGAACAAAAAAGAAATTATTTGTTAAGTGATGAATATTTAGAAGATATTGAAAAAGATAAAATAGATGCAATTAAAGAAGAAACTATAGCTACAGAAGGAGCACCAAATATAGATGTTTTAGAAGCTATAAGAAATACTGCTGAACTTACAAAATCAAAAATTACAGAAGCACAAAATACATTAAAAGAAAGAGAAGAAAATTTATCTGCTGATAATACAACAATTGCATCTGACAATATTTTTGAAGATGATGATTTAACAGACGATGATGAAGATGATGATTTAACAGACGATGATGATGATGAAGGTAAAGAAGAAACAGTAGTAGTAGAAGATGACCCATTGTTTGGTAGATTAGGTGGACAAATATGGAATGTTGGTGGACAGAAATACATAGCATTTGATATACCTAACACAGGTTTATCAATGGCATATACAGCTACAGAAGAACAAATAGATAACTTTTTTACTGTAGATAAACCACAAGAACAAGTTATAGATGCAGAATCAGACAAATGGAGTAAGTCATTTCAAGCAGGAAACATAGTTGAAGTAGATGTTGTAAATATGGAAGCATCAGGTACTGGTGGTTTTTTTGAACAAATAGCTTCTAACTTTGACAAAGTAAAAGCTGTAAGACCATGGATGGAAGATGACGAAATGTATTCACTATGGTTAGAAAGTATTGTTGAAAATAGAGACATTGAAGATTATGAATGGGAAGGAACAAACTGGTGGCAAACACATAGTCAAGAAGAAAGAAACTGGTTACTACTATCACAAGACAAGGATTTATCTAAACTTCCTGCAGATGCAGAAGCTCTACTAAAAAATAATCATATAAAAGCTAGAGAAACTTTAAGACAAAACGGTGTAACTAATCCTGACCAAGTAACTTTTGAAGGAGAGACTTTAACAGAATGGTTTGGAAATAAATTAACAACAGGTACTTGGACTGAATTGCAATGGTTTAATCAAGCAAAAGCATTAGGAGACCCTATGTCAGGTATTGCAAGAGAAGAAGCATTAACTTCTTGGTTAGAAGGTTCTGCAGCACAACCTACTGCAACACAAGCAGGAGTAGCAACAGCAAGAGCTTTGACATTAGAATATTTAGGACCTTTGTATGGAGAGTTTGAAGATGTTTCAAAGTATGCAGGTATGATTCGTAATGCAGAAAGTGAAGAAGTAGGAAAACAAATGGTTATTGACGATTTAAAAAATATTAGAAAAGTATTATTTAGCACAGATATTTATGATGAAAATTTAACTTACGAACAAATAGCTCAACCTTGGAGAAACTTTTCATTTCAGTTATTAGGAGGAAGAGTTGATGAAACAAGTACAGATTGGATAGATGTTTTGAATGCAAATAATCAAGAAGAAGCAACAAAAATATTAACAACTGTTGGATTGAATGACGGTAATAAAAATGTTATGGATAAAGTTACAGATGAAATTGGTACATTTTTAGGACTTAGTCCACAATCAAGAGGTGTTGTGAGAGGACAACCTACATAATGGCAGTATTAAGTACATCAGCAAGAGCAGCTATAATATCAGAAGCTAAGTCTAATTTTGGTCCAAACTTTCCTGACAATCTTTTATCTATTTTTATAGATGCTTACATAGACAGTGGTAATGATGCAAATGAAGCAGGTAACATAATGAGGCAAAGCACAGAGTATGCAGATGCTTTCCCAGGCAATTTAAACCCTGATGGTGTCACTGTTAAATATACTGAAAATGAATATCTACAAATTGTAGATTCATTTAAAAGAAAAATAGAAAGTTTAGGAGTTAATGCAGATTTGATTGTTACTAATGACAGAATAAAAACATTAATAGAAAACGTAGTATCTCCTAAAGAGTTTGGAGAAAGAGTACAAAATGTATATCAAAATGTTTTAACTGCATTGCCACAAGTAAAAGAATATTATCAATTAAATTTTGGACAAGAGTTGACTGACGCAGAAATAATTGCTAGTGCAATAGACCCTAACATAAGTCAACAATTAGCAAGTGGTGCAATAGATGCAAATGCAGTGATATCACAAAATATTGTACGTGGACAAATTGGTGGTCTTGCAGCAGCAGAAGGAATATCGCTTACATTAGAACAAACTGAATCTTTAAGACAACAAGGAGTTACTCCAGGAAGAGCAAGAGAAACATTTAGACAAGCTACACAAATACAAAGTCTTGCAGAGCAACAAGGAAGAACAACAGAAGTTGTAGATATTGTAAGTGGTCTTGGTGGGGATACAGCAGAACAAAAAAGAATAGAAAGAATACTTGCACAACAAGCAGGTTTGTCATCAGCACAAACTGGAGCAGTCAGAACGCAAACAGGACAATACGTAGGTTTAGAAGAAATATAAATCTAAAGTATACATTTAGATATTTATGATATAATAATTTTGACACTGTACTGAGGTCCGGTGGTTAAACTTGACCTAGAACGAATACGGTCTTGATGCCTACTAACAAGACC
>CERU01002889.1_pt1 | contig 13201 bp, 13 predicted proteins | sample 530741 | NCBI WGS metagenome assembly CERU01 (sample SAMEA2620925, study PRJEB7988) | marine metagenome | biome: marine biome (ENVO:00000447); feature: deep chlorophyll maximum layer (ENVO:xxxxxxxx); material: "saline water (ENVO:00002010), including plankton (ENVO:xxxxxxxx)" | depth 30 m | reverse complement strand
GCGGTGCTGTCCTTCGGGCTTCACCTCGCGGGCAAGGACGATACCGCGCTGTACGATGGCAGCTGGCTGGAATGGGGGGAGGATCCGCAAACGCCCAAGCAGGCGGGGAGCGGGCGATAGACATGGCAGGGGTAGATGACAGCACCCATCGCGCGGCGACACGGCTGGTGACCAGCGGGCGATCGGGCGATTTCGCCAGCGATGTGGTCAACCCGCCCGTGTGGCGCGCGAGCACGCATCTCTACCCCGACTGCGCCGCATTGCGCGCGCGCAAGAGCGACAACCGCGATGGGCAGTTCTTTTACGGCCGCCGCGGATCGCCCACGCAATGGGCGCTCTCCGAAGCGCTTACCGCGCTCGAGCCGGGGGCCGCCGGCACCGTCCTCTATCCCAGCGGTCTCGCCGCGCTGGTCGGCGCGTTGCTCACGGTCCTGCGCAGCGGCGATGTGCTGCTGGTGGCGGATAATGCCTATGATCCCACGCGCAGCGCGGCCACGGGCCTGCTGAAGGATCTCGGTATCGAGCACCGCTTCTTCGATCCGCTCGACCATGAAGCCTTTGCCGGGGCATTCTGCGACCGCACGCGCGCGGTCATGCTGGAAGTGCCGGGCAGCCTCACGATGGAGGTCTGCGATATTCCCGCGCTTTCGGCCATCGCGCGCGGAAGGGGAGCCGTCAGCCTGATCGACAACACCTGGGCCACCGCGCTCGGATTTCCCGCTCTCGAGCATGGCTGCGATATCGCCATCACCGCGCTGACCAAGCATGTCGGCGGCCATTCGGACGTCATGATGGGTGCCGCCAGCGCGGGCGAGCGCTGGTATCGTCGCCTGCGGCTTGGTGCGCAGCGGCTGGGCCACGTCGTGTCGCCTGACGATGCCGCGCTGGTGCTGCGCGGGCTGAGGACGATGGGCGTGCGTCTCGAGCGCCAGACCGCGACCGCGCTGGCGATCGCCGAATGGCTCGATGCGCGCAGCGAAGTGGCGCATGTGCTGTCGCCCCTGCTTCCCGGTGTGCCCGGCCATGACATCTGGCAACGCGATTTTACCGGCGGCTGCGGTCTGTTCAGTTTCGTGCTCAAGGGCGGCGACGATGCCGCGAGGTGCCGGCTGGTCGATCGGCTGGAACTGTTCGGCATCGGTTACAGCTGGGGCGGGTTCGAAAGCCTCGCCCTGCCGTTCGACGTCGAACCGGTGCGTTCTGCGATGCCCTGGCCCAAGCCGGGCTGGAGGGAAGCGGACCGCCATGGCATACGGCTGTCGATCGGGCTGGAAGACCCCGCCGATCTGATCGCCGATCTCGACCGCGGTTTCGCGGCGCTTAACGAAGGATAGACGTGCAAGGCGAAACCCCTCCCACCGCCGAACCGACCGCTGCGACACCTGCGGTCGAACAGGCATGGAACCTGGCCGAGCCGGTGGTCGAGGAAAGCTCGGTCGCCGCGGCCGAAGGCGCCAAGGAAGCGCTGAGTTCGCAGAGCGAGACTGTCGGCTCGGTCATCGACACGGTCGATACCGTGGCGCTGTCGTTCGGCGATTTCCGCATCTCGCTGTTCGACGTGCTGGTCGTTGCCGCGGTGATCGTAGGCATCCTGTTCCTTGCATGGTTTGCCAGCCGGATGAGCCGGCGCCTGGTCCGCCGCATGACCCGGCTCGACGAGGCGCAGCAATTGCTGGTCGAGAAGGTGATCACGATCATCGTCTGGGCCGCCGCCTTCTTCCTCGGCATCGACCTGCTCGGGATCGATCTGACTGCACTGGCGGTGTTTTCAGGCGCCTTCGGCCTAGCGATCGGTTTCGGCCTGCAGAAGACCTTCGGCAATCTGATCGCAGGGATCATCCTGCTGATGGACCGGTCGATCAAGCCGGGCGATGTGATCGCGGTGGCCGATCTGGCGGGCAACGAGAGCTTCGGCCAGATCCGCAAGATCGGCATCCGCGCGGTCTCGGTGACCACGCGCGACCAGCGCGAATATCTGATTCCGAACGAAAACCTGATGATCAACCAGGTGGAGAACTGGTCCTATTCGTCCAAGAACGTGCGGATGCAGGTGCCGGTCGGGGTGAGTTACGAAGCCGACATGAAGTTGGCTGAGGAACTGATGCTCGAGGCGGCGAAGTCCTGCGACCGGGTGCTGAGCGCGCCGCCGCCGACGGTCTGGATGAGCGAATATGGCGACAGCTCGGTCAATTTCGTGATTCATTGCTGGATTACCGACCCAGAAGACGGGGTCGGCAACGTGCGCAGCGCGGTGCTCAAGAAGCTGTGGTGGCTGTTCAAGGACAACGGCATCGAGATCCCGTTCCCGCAACGCGACCTGCATATCCGCGGCAGCGACCAGCTCGAGCGGCTGGCCGAGCTTATGGTGCAGGGACGCAAGCCTGCTGGCAGCGCGAAAGAATAGGTTGCCGCGCGCACAGCGCCGGTTTCAAATCTCGCCTTCCTAGCCGGACACGCATTCTGATTGGCGCAACGGCCGTGCCCCTCGCATCTTGCAAACATGGCACAGACCGGAACCATCTATCTCGTCGGCGCGGGACCGGGCGATCCCGATCTCCTGACGCTGCGCGCTGCGCGGCTGATCGAGAGCGCGCGGGTGATCGTCCATGACGGACTGGTCGACCCTGCGATCCTCGCACTTGCGCGCGGCGATGCGCAGCTGATCAGCGTGGCCAAGCGCCGTTCGCATCACACCTTGCCGCAGGAAGAGATCAGCGAACTGCTGGTCCGCGTGGCCCGTTCGGGCCAGGACATCGTGCGGCTCAAGGGCGGGGACCCGTTCGTGTTCGGCCGCGGCGGCGAGGAAGCCGAAGTCGCCCGCGCTGCCGGCGTTGCGGTGGAGGTGGTGCCCGGGATCAGCGCGGCCAACGGGGCCGCGGCGGCGGCGCAGATCGCGCTGACGCATCGCGACGCGTCGAGCATTGTCAGCTTCGTGGCCGGCCAATGCAAGGGTCTGAAGGACCAGGACTGGGCGGGGCTTGCCGGCAAGGGCCGGACGCTGGTGATCTACATGGGTGTGAAGACCGCGCCGCAGATCGCCGAGAAACTGATGGAAGACGGGCTGTCGCCCGACATGCCGGTGGCGGTGATCGAGAACGGCACGCGCCCCGACATGCGCGTGCTGCGCGGCCTGCTCGCCGGGCTGCCCGATCTGGTGGAACATGAAAAGGTGGTCAGCCCTGCGCTGATCGTGATTGGTGAAGTGACCGCGCGCGACGATGTCGCCCTGGCGGTCGCCGCGCAGGAGGCGGCACGATGAGATTGCTTACCGGAAACGATTTGAAGACCGGCGCGGTGACCTGGTGGACCGGCAGCGACTGGTCGATCCACGTCGAGGATGCGGCCGATGTGGCAGGTAGCGAAGACGAGATCGCGCGCCGCGAAGAGGCCGCTCGGCGCGTCAATTCGCCTTATGCAGTGGACGCCGAACTGCACGATGGCAGCCCCCGGCCGTCGCATATCAAGGAGCGCGTTCGTGCGCTTGGCCCGACCGTCCGTCCCGACCTGACCCTCAAGCCTGCCGATCCCGAAATCGGTAACTGGGTGATCTGATGTACAAATACGACCAATACGACCAGGCGATGGTCGATGCCCGCGTGGAGGAATTCCGCGACCAGGCGCGCCGCCGTCTCGAAGGCAAGCTGACCGAAGACCAGTTCAAGCCGCTCCGGCTGATGAACGGGCTCTATCTGCAGCTCCACGCCTACATGCTGCGGGTGGCGATCCCCTATGGCACTTTGAACAGCCAGCAGATGCACGCGCTGGCCGATATCGCGGACAAGTACGATCGCGGTTACGGCCATTTCACCACGCGGCAGAACATCCAGTACAACTGGATCAAGCTGGAGGATGCCGGCGACATCCTGGCCGATCTGGCCAAGGTCGAAATGCACGCCATCCAGACCAGCGGCAATTGCATCCGCAATATCAGCTCGGATCACTTTGCGGGCGCTACCGCGGACGAGGTGGTCGATCCGCGGCCCTATGCCGAGCTGCTGCGCCAGTGGTCGAGCTTCCATCCCGAATTCAGCTATCTGCCGCGCAAGTTCAAGATCGCGGTGATTGCCAGCGACACCGACCGCGCCGCGATGCGCTTGCACGATATCGGTATCCAGATCGTCGAGGGCGATGCGGGTGAACTGGGCGCTGCCTTCTACGTCGGCGGCGGCATGGGACGCACGCCGATGATCGCGCCGTGCATCAACCCCTTCGTCCCTCTCGACCGGCTGGTCACCTATGCCGAGGCGTGCCTGCGGGTCTACAACCGCTATGGCCGCCGCGACAACAAGTACAAGGCGCGGATCAAGATCCTCGTCCACGAGATGGGCGCGGAAGAATACACGCGCCAAGTCGAGGCGGAATACGCCCACCTGCTGGAAGAAGGCGTCGAACCGCCCTTCGCCGAGCTCGAACGGATCCGGACCTATTTCGAGGACCCGCTGTTCGAAGCCGGCGCAAGCGAGGAGATCGACCGCAGCGACCCCGATTTCGCCGTCTGGGTCGACCGCAACACGGTCGCGCACAAGGAAACGGGCTATGTCTCGGCGGTGATCAGCCTCAAGCCGGTGGGCGGCATCCCCGGCGATGCGACCGCCGAACAGATGCGCCTGATGGCCGATCTGGCGAAGGATTACAGTTTCGACGAACTGCGTGTGATGCACACGCAGAACATCGTCCTGCCGCATGTCCGCAAGGCCGATCTGCACGCGCTGTGGACCGCGCTCGACGAAGCGGGGCTGGGCAGCCCGAACCTCGATACGGTCGAGGACATCATTGCCTGCCCGGGGCTCGATTACTGCAGCCTCGCCAACGCCCGGTCGATCCCGATCGCGCAGCGCATATCCGAACGCTTCGCCGCCAATGGCAAGACCGGGACGCTGGGCGAACTCAAGCTCAAGATTTCGGGCTGCATAAATGCCTGCGGCCATCACCATGCGGGCCACATCGGCATCCTCGGCGTCGACCGTAAGGGGGTGGAGAACTACCAGCTCCTGCTCGGCGGCAGCGAGGCGCAGGATGCCAGCCTGGCCAAGATCACCGGCCCCGGTTTCAGCGAAGACGGCATCGTCGATGCAGTCGAAACCGTGACCACCGTTTTCGAACGCGAACGCCAGGACGGCGAACGCTTTCTCGATACGTACCGCCGCATCGGCATGAACCCCTTCAAGGAGGCGCTCTATGGCTGAGACGCTACGCTATCGCGACGACCAACCGGTCGACCATCCCGCCGTGACGGTGGACGCTTTCGTCGACCAGTCGAATGCGCAGGCCGTGCGGATCGAACCCGGCGACGACACGCGTGAATTGCTGCCGCATCTCCAGCGGCTGGCGCTGGTCGAGGTCAACTTCCCCGCATTTGGCGACGGCCGCGGTTACTCCTCGGCACGGATGCTGCGCGAGGCTGGCTACGAGGGCGAATTGCGCGCGGTGGGCGACGTGCTGGTCGACCAGCTGGCCTATATGCGCCGCTGCGGCTTCGATGCGTTCGAGCCCGATCAGCAATTCGACATGGACGATGTGAAGGCCGCTTTCGAGCGATGGCCAGAAGTGTACCAGAACGCGGCGGACGACTGCACCCCGATCTGGACCAAGCGGCACCCATGAACCGTCTGCGCGCCATCGACCGGATCGACGTGGGTCCCCGTTTCACCGAGCAGGATGCGATTCGTCTCAACCGCATGTTCCGCGGGACCGAGACCGAGGAATGGCTGCGCGCGGTGATCGAGGGAAACCTGGTCGGCGATACCGCCGTGGTGTCGAGCTTCGGGGCCGAGAGCGCGGTGCTGCTGCATCTGATCGCGCAGGTCGATTCGACCGTGCCCGTGCTGTTCCTCGATACCGGCAAGCATTTCCCCGAAACGCTCGCCTACCGTGACGAGCTGACCGAGCGGCTCGGGCTCAACCGCGTCGATCTCTATCCCGAGATCGCCGATCTGCAGACGCGCGACGATACCGGGCTGCGCTGGTCGTACGATCCCGATGGCTGCTGCGAACTGCGCAAGGTCAAGCCGCTGGAAAAGGCGCTCGCCAATTTCGATGCCAGCTTCACCGGACGCAAGGCGTTCCAGTCGGCGACGCGCGCCAATCTGCCGCGCTTCGAAGTGGATTCGGCCGATGTGCAGGGCCGGCTCAAGATCAACCCGCTGATCGACTGGTCGGCAGAGGACATCGCGGCCTATTTCGAGACGCATGACCTGCCGCGCCATCCGCTGGTCGATCGCGGCTTTCCCAGCATCGGCTGCTCGCCGTGCACGCGCCAGGTCGGCGAGGGCGAAGACCCGCGCGCGGGCCGCTGGTCGGGCTGGGACAAGGTCGAATGCGGGATCCACAAGCCGGGCGAGGAACCCTTCCTCTGATTCGGTGGGCGGTGCTGGTGCCGGCTGGAGGATTCGAACCCCCGGCCTGATGATTACAAATCAACTGCTCTACCAACTGAGCTAAGCCGGCGCCCGCAAAGCGCGCCCTTTCGAGCAATCGCGCGCAAATGTCCAGAGCTTCAGAGCCAGCCCTTGTCGCGATACCACCGCACTGTGGTGGCGAGGCCTTCTTCACCGCTTACGCTGGGTGACCAGACGGCTTCGGGCACTTTCATCGCCGACCGCGCGACCCAGTTGGGATGCGTCATATAACCCACCCTGTCGGCGGTAAGCCGGGCCTTGTCGCCGCGCACCATCCGGTCGACTTTCGCGGCCGCATCCAGCACGCTTCGGGGCAGGTGCGGCGCGAAGACCGGCCGCCCCACCGCCTTGCCGATCGCACGCGCCAGTTCCTTGTGCGACCAGCCGCCTTCGCGCGCATCGTCGGGTTCGAAAACGCGGCGGCGCACCAGCGCGGGCGGGGCATCGACCAGCGCCAACAGCAGCCGCGCCAGATCGGTGACATGGATGATCGAACTCGCGCCGCCGGGCGGCAGCGGGACAAAGCCGAACCGTGCGCTGCGGAACATCTCGAAATAATCGACGTCGCGCGGACCGTAGACGCCCGGCGGGCGCACGATCGTCCAGTCGAGCCCGCTGGCCTCGACCAGCTTTTCCGCTCGCGCTTTCGAGGCGCCATAGGCCGACAGTCCGGGCTCGCGCGCCGAGAGCGAGGAAACGAAGACGAACCGCTTGGCGCGGCTGTGCCTGGCAGCGGCGATCAGTCTTGCGGTGCCGTCGACATTGGCCTCCTCGAACGCCGCGGGATCGAGCGCATTGGTCAGCCCCGCCACGTGGACGATCGCATCGCAAGGCTCGCACAATGCAGCCAGTGCGGCGGTATCGGACAAATCGCCAGCAACCCATTCGACATGGGCGCGCGGGGCCTGGGCGCGGCGGGTCAACGCGCGCACGGTCTCGTCAGACTGCGCCGCCTGGTCGAGCACGGCCTGGCCGACGAAGCCGGTGGCACCGGTCAGCGCGATCGTCACAGGCGCACCATGTGATCGCGGTGGACGACGGCGGCGCGCGGGGCATAGCCGAGCGTGCGGGCCTGCTGGTCCTCCCGCAGCCCCATGATCGCGCGGCATTCGGCAGCGGCATATTCGACCAGTCCCTGGCCAAGCCGTTCGCCTCCGGGGCCGTACACTGCGATGAGATCGCCGCGGACGAAATCTCCCTCCACCGCGGTAACGCCAGCGGCCAGGACGCTTGCTCCGTTATCGAGCGCGGCCATGCACCCCTGATCGACCGTCACGCTGCCTGCCGGGGCCAGCCGTCCGCCGAGCCAGGCCTTGCGTGCGGACGCGCCCGACTGCGGCACGAACACGGTGCCGCTGTCCTGCGCCAACGCGGCCGCGAAGGGTGCGGGCCGGGTGCCGTTGATGATCGCCAGCGCGATGCCCGCGCGTTCCGCGATGCGTGCGGCCTGCAATTTGGCGCGCATGCCACCCGAACCTAGGCCCGAGCCGGAATCGGCAGTGGCCATTGCCATGATCTCGGGCGAAACCCCGTCCACGCGCGCGATCCGCCGCGCGCCGGGCTCACGCGGATCACGGTCGAACAACCCGTCGACGTCGGACAGCAGCAGCACCGCATCCGCGCCCGCCGCTTGCGCGATGCGCGCGGCCAGCCGGTCATTGTCGCCGAAGCGGATTTCCTCGGTCGCCACGCTGTCGTTCTCGTTCACCACCGGTACCGCGCCCGCGGCCAGCAGGCGTCCGAGCGTGGCGGAAACATTGAGATAGCGGCGCCGGTCCTCGAGATCGCCGAGCGTGACGAGCATTTGCGCGGCAGTGATATCCTGTGCGCCGAGCGCATCGGACCACAGGCGGGCGAGTTCCACCTGCCCGACCGATGCCGCGGCCTGCGCGTCGGCGAGGCTGCCGCGGCCGCCGTGAGGCAGGCCGAGCCGGGCGGCGCCCAGCGCGATCGCCCCCGATGAAACGAGCAGGACTTCGCAAGTCTGCCGCAACTCGGCGATTTCCGCCGCAAGCGAGGCAAGCCATGCGGTCCGCGCGCGTCCCTTGTCGACCAGCAGGGCAGAGCCGACCTTGATGACAAGGCGGCGCGCCTGGCGCAGGTCGGAAAGGGCGGCGATGTCCATCAGCAGGGGACTAGCGGCTGCGGGCGGCGCGCGGAAGCCGTCTTGCCTTGCCGCGCTGTTACCGTGCCTTCACGGTCAGATCGGCGACCATTCCGGATTGCTGTCGTCGGACGAATCCTCGACTTCGACGGTCTTCGTCTCGGTCGAGGTGTGATCGGGCAGATAGCCGAGCAGGGCGTCGAGCAGTTCGCCGGTCCCGGCGCCGGTCGCACCCGAGATGGGAAAGACCTTGTCCGCCCCCGCGGCCAGCAGTTCCTCGGCGAAGGCTTCGCCCAGTTCCTGGTCGGCGAGATCGAGCTTGTTCAGCGCCACCACCTGCGGCTTGTCCGCCAGTTCGCTGCCGTAGGCTTCGAGTTCGGCATTGACCGTGCGATAGGCTTCGGCCGGATCATCGCCCGAAATGTCGATCAGGTGGATCAGCACGCGGCAGCGTTCGATATGGCCGAGGAAGCGGTCGCCGATCCCCGCGCCTTCGGCGGCGCCTTCGATCAGGCCCGGGATATCCGCAAGCACGAATTCGCGGCCCTTGTGCGTCACCACGCCCAGCTTGGGGACCAGGGTGGTGAAGGCGTAATGGCCGACCTTGGCCTTAGCATTGGATACCTGGTTGATGAAGGTGCTCTTGCCCGCATTGGGCAGGCCGAGCAGGCCGACATCGGCCAGCAGCTTGAGCCGCAGCCAGACCCACATTTCCTCGCCCGGTTCGCCGGGCTGGTGCTGGCGCGGTGCGCGATTGGTGCTGGATTTGTAGCTGGCATTGCCGCGGCCGCCCATGCCGCCTTCGAGGAACACGAGCCGCTGGCCGACCTCGGTGAAATCGGCGAGCACCTCTTCCTTGTCCTCGCTGAGCACCTGGGTGCCGAGCGGAACCTTGACGACGAGGTCGGGTGCGCCGGCCCCGGTCCGGTCCTTGCCCTGGCCGTGATTGCCGCGCTTGGCCTTGAAATGCTGGGCGTAGCGGAAGTCGATGAGCGTGTTGAGGCCCTGGACGGCTTCGAACACGATGTCGCCGCCCTTGCCGCCATTGCCGCCGTCGGGGCCGCCGTACTCGATATATTTTTCGCGGCGGAAGCTGACCGCGCCGGGGCCACCTGCGCCGGATTTCAGAAAGATCTTGGCTTGGTCGAGAAAGTGCATGGCGCGCCCTCTAGCCGCTTTCGCGGACATAGGCGAGGGCGCGCATGCTTATGGCGTATCAGTCGACGAAATCGTCCACCCGCTCGACGATAATCGCGGGGGCCATCCCGCCCGCAGCGCACATGGTGACGAGGCCGTAACGCTTGTTCTGGCGTTCGAGTTCGTCGACCATCGTACCGATGAGGATCGACCCGGTGGCACCGATCGGGTGGCCCAGCGCGATCGAGCCGCCGTTGACGTTGACCTTGTCCCAGTCGAGCCCGAGATCCTTGACGAATTTCGCGGCGACGACGGCGAAAGCCTCGTTGATTTCGAACAGGTCGATGTCGTCCTTGGTCAGGCCGGCCTTCTCGAGCACCTTCTTGGCCGCGGGGACCGGCGCGTTGAGCATCAGCGTGGGGTCGTCGCCCATATTGGCAGTGGCGACGATGCGCGCGCGCGGCTTGAGCCCGTGCTTCTGCGCATAGTCCTTGCTGGCGACCAGCACGGCAGCGGCGCCATCGACCACGCCCGAGCTGTTGCCCGCATGGTGGAAGTGCTTGATGTCGACATCGGGATATTTCGCATTCACCAGCCCGGCGAAGGTCGTGCCGTTCTTGTCGAGCGGGACATTGGCGATCTTGGTGAAGGCAGGCTCGAGCTGGGCAAGGCCTTCGCGGGTCGTCTGCGGGCGGGGAAACTCTTCCTTGTCGAGCACGACATTGCCGTCGTCATCGGTCACCGGGACGAGCGATTTGTCGAACCGGCCTTCGGCGATCGCGGTGGCGGCGCGCTGCTGGCTGCGGTAGCCGACCTCGTCGAGTTCCTCGCGGGTGAAGCCTTCGATCGTGGCAATCGCGTCGCCGCAGACGCCTTGGTGGCTTTGCGGATGCGAGCGCATCAGGCGTTCGTTGTGGCTGCCCATCATCGGCGGCTTGAGCCCGGCGGCCATCTTGTCCTTGGTCATCTGAGCGGTGAGGCTCATCATTTCGGTGCCGCCGGCGACGACGCAGTCTTCCATCCCGCTCATGACCTGGGCCGCCGCCAGCGCCACGCTGGTGATGCCGCCGCCGCAGAACCGGTCGAGCGTGGTGCCGCTGGACGTCACGTCATAGCCTGCATCGAGCGCGGCCATGCGGCCCAGGTCGCCCGCCTGCATCCCGTCCTGCGTGCTGACCGACCAGATCACGTCGTCGACCGTCGAGGTATCGAGATCGTTGCGATCCTTGATCGCGGTGAGACAGGTGGCCGCGAGGTGCTGCGGGTGCATGTGCGCGAGCGCGCCCTTGCCCTGCTTGCCGATCCCGCGCGGGGTGCGGACAGCGTCGATGATATAGGCTTCGGCCATGGCTTCTGACTCCTCTCGTTTTGTCTTTTTATGCGGCGAATGCCGGTTGACGTTTGCGTAAACGTCGCGCAGCAAGGGCGCAAGACAAGTTTCGATTTGAAATGGGAGAGAGCGGCTATGTCCGAGGAAGTTCTGACGAGCGAAGAAGACGGCATCCTCGTCGTCACCATCAACCGGCCCGATGCCAAGAACGCGATGACCAAGGCCGCGGCCGAGGGGATCGCCGCGGCGATGGACCGCCTCGACAGCGACGACAATCTGCGCGTCGGCATCCTGACCGGCGCGGGCGGAACCTTCTGTTCGGGCATGGACCTCAAGGGTTTCCTGCGCGGCGAATCGCCCAGCGTCGAAGGGCGCGGCTTCGGCGGCGTGGTGCAGCAGCCGCCCGAAAAACCGCTGATTGCCGCAGTCGAAGGCTATGCGCTGGCGGGCGGGCTCGAACTGATGATCGCCTGTGATCTGGTGGTCGCCAGCGCCGCGGCCAAGTTCGGCATCCCCGAAGTGAAGCGCGGTCTTGTCGCTGCAGCCGGCGGCGTGATGATGCTGCCCGACCAGATCCCCGAACGGATCGCCATGGAACTTGCGCTGACCGGCGATTTCATCGACGCACCGCGCGCCTATGAGCTGGGCCTCATCAACCGCGTGACCGATGGCGATGCGCTGGCCGGGGCCAAGGAACTCGCCGCGCGGATCGTCGCCAACGGCCCGCTGGCGGTGAAGGTGTCGAAGCAGGTTATCAAGCAATCGCGCGGCTGGCCGATGGACGAACGCTACAAGCGCCAGACCCAGCTTATCGCTCCCGTCTTCGTGTCCGAAGACGCCCGTGAAGGCGCCGCCGCCTTCGCCGAGAAACGCGCGCCGAACTGGAAGGGCAAGTAAGACCCTTCGGCGCGTCACAAGAACATTCGAGAGGATCCGAGAGATGCCAGCAATCAACGTACCCCAGCCCGAGTTCATGGAAGACGAGGAGATCTCCATCTTCGCCGATGCCGTGGGCAAGTTCTACCAGCAGCATGCGCCGGAAAAGCGCGTGCTCAAATGGCGCGAGGACGGCCAGGTCGAACGCGAGTTCTGGAACGAGGCGGGCGAGGCCGGCCTGCTGGGCGTCTCCGTGCCCGAGGAATACGGCGGCCACGGCGGCGATTTCCGGCATGACATGGTGGTGATCGACCAGCAGGCGAAGCACGGCGTCGAGGGCTTCGCCGCCAGCCTGCACAACACGGTCATCCTGCCCTATCTGGTGCGTCACGGGACCGAGGAGCAGAAGAAGAAGTACCTGCCCAAGCTCGTCACGGGCGAACTGGTCAGCGCCATTGCCATGACCGAACCGGGGGTCGGCTCCGACCTGCAGAGCATCACCACCACTGCGCTCAAGGACGGCAACGGTTACCGCATCAACGGGGCCAAGACCTATATCTCGAACGGCCAGACGGCGGACTTCATCATCGTCGTCGCCAAGACCGATCCGAACGAGCGCGCCAAGGGCATCTCGCTGATGCTGCTCGAGACCGAGGGCGCCGAAGGCTTCCAGCGCGGCAAGAAGCTCGACAAGGTCGGGATGGACGCTGCGGATACCTCCGAACTGTTCTTCGACGATGTCTTCGTTCCAGCGGAGAACGTGCTCGGCGGCGAGGAAGGCAAGGGCTTCTACCAGCTGATGGGGGAGCTGCCGCAGGAACGGCTGATCATCGCCATGGGTGCGATGACCGGGATCGAGAAGGCGCTCGAAGTCACCATGGACTTCGTCAAGAACCGCAAGGCGTTCGGCCAGACGATCTGGGACTTCCAGAACACGCAGTTCGTGCTCGCCGACCTCAACGCGCGCGGCACTGCGGCGCGGGTGTTCGTCAACGACTGCATCGCCAAGCACCTCAAGGGCGAACTCGACGTGCCGACCGCGTGCATGGCCAAGTACATGGTCACCGAACTGCAGGGCGAAGTGGTCGACAAGTGCCTGCAGTTCCACGGCGGCGCGGGCTTCATCAACGATTACCCGATCGCGCGCATGTTCCGCGACAGCCGCATCACGCGGATCTTCGGCGGATCGAACGAAGTCATGAAGATGGTCATCGCCCGTTCGATGTGACCGCATCCTCCGGCGCGGCGGAGACCGGCTGCTTCAGTCGATCCCGCCGCGGCGGAGCATCGCGTCGATGCTGGCGACCTTGCGTTCATAGCGCGGATCGTCGGTCGCGCCGTAGCGCGCTGCGAATT
>CERU01015783.1_pt1 | contig 13279 bp, 10 predicted proteins | sample 530741 | NCBI WGS metagenome assembly CERU01 (sample SAMEA2620925, study PRJEB7988) | marine metagenome | biome: marine biome (ENVO:00000447); feature: deep chlorophyll maximum layer (ENVO:xxxxxxxx); material: "saline water (ENVO:00002010), including plankton (ENVO:xxxxxxxx)" | depth 30 m | reverse complement strand
GATTTGGTTTGGGATATGTTCCTAAAACCTATAGTTGATAAAATAAAATCTAAATAGGAGAAGTTATGCCATACGGAAAAGGAACATACGGTAAAAAAAGAGGTAGACCTAAAAAAAGAGTTACTAGAAAAAAAAGAACTAAAAAAGGTAAGAAGTAATGGGTAAAAAAGTAACCTGGATGTGGGGAGGAAAGCGATATAGTGGTACTCTTATAAGAGAAACTAAAACACATAAATACGCTAGAACTCATAATGGTAAAACTAAAGTTATAAAGAAGAAGTAATGCCTAGATTTGGAAAAAGAAGCAGAGAAAACTTAGCTACATGTCATAAAGACCTTCAAAAAGTATTTAATGAAGTTATAAAGCATGTAGATTGTTCTGTTTTAGAAGGGCATAGAAGTGAAGAAAGACAAGAACAATTATTCTCAGAAGGAAAGACTAAGGTACATTACCCTAACGGTAGGCATAATTCTAAGCCTAGTAGGGCTGTTGATGTCGTGCCTTACCCTATTGACTGGAAAGATCGTGAACGTTTCCACCTTTTTAGTGGGTTCGTCATTGGGTTGGCTCGTGGGATGGGTATTACTTTACGTTGGGGAGGAGATTGGAACATGAACTTTGAAGTTGACGATAACAAATTTGACGACTTTCCACATTTTGAACTGAGATGATATATGGATATATACAAATACCAGTTGATTATTGGGAAGCAAGTATAGAATGCAATTACATAAACGAGTAATAGTTACTCCTGACAAGCATTTTCCAGTACATGATCAGAAAGCTATTAACGTAGTTTGTAAGGCTATAAAGATTGTTAAGCCAGATGAATACGTTGATTTAGGAGATACTGGAGAATGGGAACATTTTAGTACGCACTATTGGAAAGGCAGAAATGCTAAACCAATGGAAGACTTAATACCATTATTAAACAAAGATGTTAAAGCAGTTAATAAAGGTATGGATCAAATTGATAAAGCGTTAGACAAAGCAGGTTGCAATGTAAGACATTTTGTTCAAGGTAATCACGAAGTATGGCTAGATAAATTTGTTACAAGATACCCATACTTGAGTCATTATAAAACTTATAATGCTCTAAAGTTAGAAGAAAGAGGATATAATTATTATCCTTATAATAAAAAAGAAAATTTAAAGATAGGAAAGTTGAATTTTACACACGGTAAGTTTACTGGTAAATATCATTCTTTCCAACACATAGATGTTTATGGTGAGAGTATTATGTATGGTCATACACATGACCTACAAAGATTTACTAAGACACGTAAAGGTGGAACTATTAGTGCATGGAGTTTAGGTTGTTTGAAAGATATAGAAATTGATGAAGATTGGCTGTGCGGTAGATTGACTAATTGGAATCACGCATTTGCTATAGTAGATTTTTTTAAAAATGGTAATTTTAATGTACAAGTTGTTGAGATAGTAAAAGGTAAAACAACATTATGGGGAGAAGTTATAGTTGGCTAAAAGTAGTTTTGAAATATCAACGTTTACATCTGGAGTTGTAGGTTCACCTTCAGAAACAGATATACCTAACGATGCAGCTGCATATTCTACAAATATAAATCCTGTATCAGAAGATGGCACATTACAAGCAATATCTAACGATCAAGTATTAAGTAATAATACAGGTTTTACATCAATAGCTAAAACTGTACAAACATTAAAAATATTAAGATCTGTAGAAAATCCTAACGGTGATGAAGGATTAGATAATGTTAATGTTACAGCTATTGCAGCACACACAGATGGCTATGTAAAGCTAACATCTAGTAATCATGGATTGTCAACAGGAGATATAATAGATTTTACTAATAATGGTGGTGGTACTGATATAAATGGTTATTTAAGAGTTCTTGATAGTGTAGATACTAATAATTTTACTGTTGAATTTACACACGCAGATATAAGTTCTGCACCAACAGGAAGTCCTAATATAGGTACATTTATATTAAGAAAAGATGTAAGTCAAAATAAACAAGTATACGGTGGTGCTACAATACAAGCAGTTACGTATAATTCTAGTTATGAAGAGAAAAAATATATATTTTATTTTGTTCAACAAGGAAGTGGTGCGGATCCTAATTTAGAAGGATATACATCAGTTTCAGTTGCTATTTCAAATGCAGCTGATGTTAATGCTATAGCTGCAGCTTTAAACACAGCAATAAATAATACAGATGGATTTACTTCTACTGTTAGTACAGACACAATAACAATATCTCCAGATGTAAATGTAGATGCTCCATTGTTTTATATCCCTGATAATGCAGATACTGCTGTTCCACAGCAAGATGCTACATTTATTGAAATAAATACATCTGCTATTTTACCTACTACTACAGTAGAAGGTAAGGGTACAATATTTAAATCTAGCGACATGGCTAGTGTAAACATGGATAAAAAAGTATACACTTTATTTGGAATAGATTACGATAATGACAAAATATTCAAATGGGAAGATATATATAATACTAATGGAGAAAATGTAAAATCTGAATTTGCAGATAATATTACTAATGACAATGTTTCTACTATACAGCAAAGAAATAAAAATTTATTTATAGGCTTAGGTAGTTCTGAAATATTTAGCACTAAATGGATTGGTTATATAGAATCAACACAAATTAATAAAGACATTGATAATTGGTTTATAGTTGATGATAAACTAGATTCATTTGATGCATCAGCAGCACCAAATAATTATGATTATATAATTTCACAACAAATACATGATAACGACACAGCATTCAATGAAGAACAATCTTATCATGCAACAGTTACTATGAATACTGGTGAGAATTTACAAACTGCTTTTCAATCAGGAATATTATATGCAGCAGGTAACGCAAATATAAATCATAGTGGTAAAGTTGCTAATGAAGTTCCTAAAATAGGTTGGTGTTTTAAAATTTCAAATACTAATGATACAAGTGATAGTAAATTAGCAGGAGCTAAAGGTTATAAGTATGATCCTACTAGTGCTGCTTTAGTAGCAGGAGATGTATTTATGGTAGTAGATAATACATCAGGAAGTGAAGTACTAGAGTATTTAGGTAATACTGGAACAACAGAACCAGCATTTATGATAGCTATTGTTGAAGGAACACCTAATATACATAAAATAAGTACTGCTCCAGGAGCAGCTGATTTTAATAAAGAATTAGATAGAGTAAGTACAATTGATATATCTGAATTAATTGATGATGAAACTATAACTACAATATCACAATGTAGAAGCCCCTTGACATCTGGGATTTCTGTAACTAATACTACTTATTTATATAGCGGTGATGGTACAGTAGATAGTGGTCATGTATCAGATCAAAGATGCAGAGCATTGCATTTAATGTATTGGATTGGAACATCTAAAGGAAATTTATATAGATTAAATTTAACAGATTTTCATAGTCAGCATTCTAACGATACATATAAAGGTCCAAAAGCAGATGCAAAAATGGTGTTAGATTATTCTAATATAGCTAGATGTCAAGACTCTCAATACGATGGTAATTTTAAACACTGGTATGGTGGTATATATGGAGCTAAAAGATTTAATGAATATGGATATTCGGAAAACTCTAATTTAAGAACAGTTGATCATGATTTAGAAGCAACAGATACTACAATACCAGAATCAAGTGGTGCATGGGTAGAATCTTATTCTTGGTCTAGAGAGCCTGTAAATTCTAATATTGCAGGTATAGTTGAAACATGGAATAATGCAACTGATACATCTAGAGTACCAACAGCTGTTAGAAACAATGTAGCAGAAAGATATGTTTATGATGACGATACAGATTCTACTGGAGACGGTGCTAATCCAGGATCAATGACACATCATCATGCACAAACAAATGGAACTGGTGATTTAAAAGATTATGCAGCAGATAAAACTATTAAAATACAATCACATGCAAATGATTTAAATCACGGGTTTGATACTGGTAATCTTATTACAGGTTTTATAAATAAAGATGGTAAAGGACACGCTAACTATCAAGGTAATACTATTGTTACTAAGATAGAAGGTTTAAATGAATTTAAAGCACAAGGAACACATCCTGGTACTAGTGGCAATGAAGATTCATTTCCGTACTATTCTTGTAAAGTATGGATACTATGGAAAAGAAAAGATGGCAGCGCACATGAAAAATGGGATTTAATGTTATATAATTTTTATCCAACTACAGTACAGTCTAATAGTGTTGTAGTATACGATCGTACTCCTCCTTATGATGAGTGTGAAAAAAATATAATGTCTGATAGTCACGGAGTTGATCAGTCAGGATTTTGGAAACAAGGCGATTGCAATTTTTATATACAAAAAAGTTCTATGATGCTAGGTAAAGGTAATAGTGAAGCGTCTAATAATATATTACCACAATCTTCATCTTATACTGTTCATCAAGGAGCTGGTCCTAATAATATTTTTGTTATGAGAAGAGATGGTAGTGCTGTTTCTTGGGAAAGTACAGGCTATTATTCTCATACATCTATGGGACATTTTATAGGGTTTGATGGCAGTTTAGATGGATCACCACGTTTAACTACTCCATTTTCACATACATTAATAACTCCTAAACCATTAGGTGAAGTGCCTGCTGATTATGCACCTGTAACACATAGTACTAGTTTATCATTTAGTAATAGTAATTGGCAAAAAGGTGCTAATAAACATCAAGTTTGTTTTGCAGCTACAGTAAATGGTAAAATGGCAATAGAAGGATTTTTTCACACTTGGATGTTAAATGATAGCGAAAGAGATAACAGTCATTCAGTTCGTCAAAATCAATTTAAAAATTTTAATGATTCAGTAATGCTATTTAAAGTAACAGATACTGGTTCTGCTAAAAATGATACAAGAACATTTGCAGGTCGTTATGCTAGTACAACTGGTTCAAATATAGCACATACAAATAATACAATACCTTGGCACTATAATAATGGTGGTAAATTTAAAAAGAGATGTATTTATAGCACTAGTGATAATACACATATATCTACTAGAGGATCAGGTGAAGTTGTAAGTAATAAGCATAATCTTTATTATACATCTGGTACATATAGTTTGTATGATGGATCTAAATTAACTCCTACAATAGTTCCTTTTTCTAATTCATCAGATACAAGTATGGTGCAAGGACAAGTGGGTGATTATTTATATATAGATAGAAAGTGGTTATCAGGTGAACCAAGACTAGGTACTACAGGAATGTTTGGAAGTGCTAGTAGTTATATAGCAACTGGAGAAAGTGAAGAAGGCACTAGTTTTATGTGGCATAGAAAACATATGCAATTTAGACCTTATACTAGTACAAGTGGATCAGCACCTCAAACTTTAAAAATTAGAGGAACAGATGGTTATTTAAACCATAGTGGGGGAGTTAACACTAAGGCAGCCGCTAGTGGAGATTCATCTAATCATCATGGAGAAAGATTTAATCAACAAATTGTTATTACTTCTATAAAAAGTGCATACTCAATAACAAGTGATACTAGCACTGCTGGAGTAGGTGGTGGAGATGAGTATTATTATAATCAAACTGATTCTAGAAATACAAGCAATAGATATAGTACAACTGATTCTAAATCACAAATAACATATGATATAAATAGATATGCTCCAGGATTTGAAACAATAGCTTATCATGCAGCAGAAATGAGACCTTTTCAATTTCAAGGAGGTCCATTAGATTTAGTTAGAACTTTACAACCTATAGAAAATGATAATATGACATATGATAATCAAATATTAGCATCTACAAGCAGTACAATAGGAGGAGAGTTTACTTCTACATTATCTGCATACGAAGATAAAGTATATGATTTGTCAGCAAGTAGTTACAGTAGTTATTTTTCTAATCAATTATCAGGACTATTAAATAAAGTAGATCAAACATTTTACAGTGAATATACTACACATTCTAAAATTATACCAAGGTCATTAGTACCTAAAAAAGATATTAACAATGGAACATTAAAAGCACATAGCATTTGGGGATCAGCTAATGCTCAAATATCTAATGTAAACAAACAGTTTTTAGCTCCTATGGATGGAGAAGGATATGATTATACTGATGAAACTTTTGCAGCTTTTTTAAGTGATGATTATATAATATCAAATCCGTTGTTAGTTTTTAGTAATGAAATATCTGGAGGAACAGAATTTCCACAAAATGCTAATGTTAAATATAAAATATCCTTACTATACGATGGTTATCAAGAAAGTCCATTAAGTCCATTTTTTTACGATAAAACAATGACAGCTGATAAAGCTAGTCAAGATGTCACTGTAAATATAGATGAAAATTTTGAGTTTAATCCTAGAGTTACACATATAGTTGTTTATAGAAAAAATACTCCTAATGATTTATATAGACTTGTTAAAGAAGTTCCATTAGATAGTAAAACATGGATTAATGAAAGCAATATTAATAAGTTTACATTTAGAGATGATAAGAGATTTGCATCTTATGCAGCATTAACTGGTATAAATGAAGAAAGAGTTACTACAAGTTTAAACTATGCTTTAAGTGCACAGATAAATGATGAGTTGTTTGTTACCTTAGCTTGGCATAAAGATGCAGAAGATGATGTAAAAAAATATGTATATAAATCTAAACCAGGAAACTTTAGTCAATTTGACTATAAGAAAGACTTTTTAGTATTACCTAATATACCTACAGCATTAGCATCATTTAACGGTAAAATATATGCATTTGATAGAAATAATACATATGTTATAAATCCACAACAAATGTTTATAGAAGATACATTTGAAGGTGTAGGTTGCTTAAGTCAAGATGCTTTTGTAGTTACAGAGTTTGGAATGTGTTTCGCAGATGCAAACAATATATATTTACACAATGGATCTATTGCTAAACCAATAGGAACTAATATATTAGATGTATCTACATATGAAGGTATAAATTTAGGATGGCAAAAGTCTGTAGAGTATTCAGAAAATACTTTAGATGTAGATCCTTTTGTGTTTTATGATGGTCAAACAAATTCTTTTGTATGTTTTGTACATGCTTCATCAGATGTAAATCCTGATAGCAGTGTGTCAAAAGCATGGGTTTATAGCATTTCTAGAAACAGGTGGGATTACTGGGAATCACCTAATGTTAAAAAAGCTATTCAAGGAATGGATGGAGATATAATAATATCAGATGGTAATCTTATATATAATTATAAAAAAGATTCTACTAAACGTGATTGGAAATGGTTAAGTAAAAAATTATCATTAACTAAACAAACCAATACTAAGAGAATGAGTAGAATTAAATTACAAGGTAGTCCTACTTTAGATACTATAAGCACACCTCCTAAATGGAATGATGACTTAGTAGTATATGTAGATGGTGAAATACAACAATTAACTATACCAAACATTAACCCAGCAAAAAATAAAGGATTTACAAAAGAATTTAGTGGGTGTTTCTGGTATGACAATGCTGATTTAACAGATGCACAAACAACAATAAATGTTAAGGGATTAAATGGAGAGTCTATTACAGGTGCATTACCACCAATAGGTACTTACATTATGTTAGAACAAGAAGTTATGCTTGTTACTGCGCATCCTAGTTCAACATCATTAACTGTAACTAGAGGGCAACTAGGAACTACAGCAGTAGCTCACGATTATGATGTTTCTACACAAAGCACAGTAGGATTAGAAGGACAGAGAATATATAATATATGTCCTATTATTAAATTACCTTCTAAGTGTAAAGGTAAAAATATAGAAGTTAAATTTTCTAATCAGAAAGGTATTGTAGATAGCTTTGCAATACAATTTATAGATAAAGGAGGCAAGTAATGGCTAAGATAAAGTCATTAAAACATGCACCTAAAGTAACTGATGCAGAAGTTCAACTTGCAATAAATAAGATTTATGACGAAATTAACACATTAATAGATAGTGTAAATTCTAGCGTTACAGATATAGAAAAAGAAGGAAGTGGTAAACCTGGAGACGTTAGAGTTACTACAAAATCTGATAGAGATGTAGTTTTAGAAGTAAGAACAGATGAAGGTTGGTTTGAAACGTCTGGTTTAACAATGATAAAGAAAAGAGGTTAAATGGGATTATTTAGTGCAGTTATAGATAGAAGTCCAATAGATCAATTTGGTGCAGGTGCAAATGCAGCAGCACAAGTTGGTATGTCGCAAGCAGCGTTTAATAGATCTAATGATATGTTTAATATGAATAGTACTAGAAATCAAATGCAAAGACAGATGACTAGACAACAAGCATTTGATGTTCAAGCACAAACAGATATGATGCAAAGAAGGCAAGCTGCTAGAATGGGACAATCTTACAATCAAATAGATACTACATCTGCAATTAATCAACAAGTCCAAAATGCTAATATGCAACAAGGTCTTGCTAATCAACAGATGGCTTCTGGCTATTTAAGTCAAGCAGCATCAATGCAAGCAAGTGCAGCAAGCACAAGAAATAGTTTAAACGGTATGTACAGGCAACAACAACAAGCAAATCAAAGAGCTAAACAACAAGCTAAAGCAGCAGCAATGAGTGCTGTAGGTGGCTTAGTATCTGGTCTTGCTGGTCCAGCAATAGGAGTATTAGGGCAAGCAGGAGCTAATGCAATAGCAGGAGGATTTGGTATGAAGAAAGTAGGTATGGCATAATATGTTTTCAATAGCACAAGCAGCACAAAATCAAATGTCAAGAATGCAAAATCAACAGCAATTTGACAGAAGAATGGATTTAGAAGAAGCAAAATGGAACACATCTAAAGATATAATAGATTACGATTTTGGAAGACGAAAAAGGTTTGATGAAGCACAAGAAACCTTATTAGGGTTAAAGAATCAATATGATGTAGATATGGATACTTATACAAAAGAATTAGAAAAATACATGAAAGATAATCGTGTAAAAGGACTATTTGAAATGCTTGGAGAAAAACAAACTATGGTTGATCCATCTGGTAAAACAAGAAAAATGTATATAGATGGTAGAATGGTTGATGTTCCTGCTAGAGTTTCTACTCCTGAAACAGAAGGAGATTGGGGTAGATGGTTTAGAAATTGGTTTGGAGGAAATCCAACAGCAGAAGAAGTAGTTGGACCTGCACCAAAAGGTGTTAATTACAGAGATCCAAATCTTTATAAAGGTATGGGGATTAATCAATATAAAGCATTAATGGATTTTATTGATACTGATGGAGATGCGTCAAGAGAAGCAAGTATAGAAGAATTATTAAAAGCAGTAGAAATAAGTTTACAAGGAGTAAAATAATGGCAAACCCTAGATTTTCACAATCAAAAGCAGTAGCAGAACTTGTAAGAAGGTATAACAAAGGAGACTTAGAGTACTTACCTGAAAAACAAAAAGAACAAATAGCTATGCTAGCAGCACAGATGGGATTAAACTTTAATGTTAAATCTAAGCCAATTAGAAAAGGTTTATTTGATTTAGTTGATACAGCATTATTAGGTTTAGTACCTAACTCATTAAGACCATATTCAGTAGGAGAAGAATATTTTGGAGAATCTCAATCTGATAAATTTAGTGGTACTTTAGGAATGCTAGCTGGATCTGTCGTTCCAGGTGCTCTTGCTGTTAAAGGAATGGGTAAACTTAGAAATTGGTGGAACACACCTAAACCTAAATCTGGTCCTATTGGTTTTGATCCATTATATAAATCTCCTAATACAATGGCTCAATTAAATCCTGTAAGAGATAATTTAATTGGTGGCAGGCAACCTAATTTACTTGATATGACAGGCAATCAATTACTATTTTAAAATAAGGAAAGGTAAACATGGCAATTAAATGTAAAGTTTTTATTCATGACACTAAAAATATAGTTAGTGATGATGGTGACGCAGATGGAAAATTAGCTGAAGATGTACAAGATTACGTTACAGCTAACCATGGTACTTTAGATGTTACAACGCAATTAAATGTTACATCTACTGTTATTGAAGGCGGAACTAAAATTATGACATTAGTTATTCTTGACAATAGCTAAGATATATGTCTACATATAATGAAAGAGTTTTTAACCTTGTAAGGACTTATAGATATAATCCTACTTTATTTTCTGAAGAACAAGTAGATCAATTACAAGAATTAGCAAGTCAACACGACATTCCATTTAAAAGAAAAGTAGATAACTTTAATCTTCGTAAAACTGTTATGAATTTACAAACAGGATTTCTAGAAGGTTTTACTACTATTCCTGTAGGTAAATTAAGTGGACATGAACCTACTACTACATATGAAGCAATAGCACATTCTCTTGGACATTTAGCAGGATTTGCTCCTGGTATTATGGCAGCTCCTTTAAAAGCTGTAGGTGCTAAAACATTAAGCAAACTTGCATCTGAAAGAAATAATTGGTCAATACCAATGATGTTTGGTGATGCTGCTAAATCAGGTATGGAAGCTGGACTAAAGAAAAAGTTATTTGGTAAAGCAAACTTAGAGTCTTTAGATTTTATGAAAAAAGGAGCATCTGCTAGAGCTATTATAGATCAAGCAGTGCATCTTGGTGCAGCAAGTGCAGTATCATCTATTTGGAAAGGACCAGATGAAATTATGAATGCAGGTTTTCAAGGTGCAATAGCAGGTGGTGCTTTTGGAGGCTTAGGAGAGTTTAGAATGATAGGAAACTATCTTAAATCTAAAGATCCTATAAACTACAGAAAAGGTGAACAAAGATTAAAAGCAGCCATTGGTGCTAGTATGCTTGGTGTTCCAACTGCATTGCAAGGTGAACCTATTGAAATGATTATATATCAAACGCTACTAGGTGGTTACTTTGGTTATGGTTCTAGACCTTCATTTGAAAAAGAAGGAGGTGAGTTTTTACAAAACTTAAGGTATACTAATAATAGAGATTTTGTTTTTACTCCTGAAATGCATCCTGATATTTATTCTTATTCTTCTAAAGCTAGAGATTATATATACAAAGAAGCTACTAGAGAAGCAAAAGAGTATTACAATAGAAATAGGGAAAGAATTTCTGGTGATTCAAAAGACGATATAAGAATTGAAATAGAAGATTTTGTAAGAAAATCAAAAGGTTTAGCACCAAATGAAAAACCTTCTAAATCTGATATAGATGCTGAATATAGAAACAAAGCTTATGAGCTTTATAATACTTACTATAAAGGAGAAGGTCATAGGTATTATATACACAAAGATGTAAGAGACGAGCTAAATAGCTTTGATCATAGAATGGATAGTATGGATGATGTTAATATTAAAGTTAATATTGAAAAGAATCCTAAGCCAGGTAGCCCACAAGAAAGATTATTAAATACTAAAAATAGAGAAAAAGAAAAGAATATATTTGCTGTTGAGGAATACTATGATATTAATGGTAAAAAGCAAAGTAGAATTATGGGACCATTTTCTCCTGAACAACTAGGTGTTAAAGGAGATGTTCATGGTAAAAGAGTAGGTGAACATAGAGCAGATAGACCAGCAGATAGATTAGAAAATACAGAATATATATTATGGGACTCTGTATTTATTAACGAAGCTGGACCTAAAGAAACACCAAGATTTGAAAAATACAAACCTTTAGATTTTACTTTTGGTAAAGATCAAAAAAAGAACAACGCTGAGTTAAGGTATTCTTGGAAGAAAATATTTGAAACAGATATGAGGCTAGATGAAAAAGGATTTTATATATTTGGTGGAGTAAAAGATAAATCTACATTTACACTAAGACCTTATCATACTGATTACAGAAAGTATACTAAAGAAGAATTGTTTGCTGCACTAGCTAAACAAAACGATGTTACTCCTAGAGATATTGCTAATAGATTTGAAGTTAGTAGAAAAGAATTTATTAAAATATACAATCATCACAAAGATATAGAATTATTAAATCGTATGCATGAAGACGCATGGAAATCAAATGTATTAGCAGAAGCTGACAGAAATGGTATTTATAATAATGAATTAACTAATCTATACTTACTAGAAAGACCTGGTTTTTCTAAAAATGTAATTGAATGGAATAAAAGAGAACAAATATATCACGATAAATCTATGCCATTAAAAGATGGTACATTAAAAGATGGTAATTTTGCTATCTTTAGAGATGTAGTAGCTGAATATTTTAAAAACGAAAAAGGTGAAAGAGTTCCGTTTGACAGTGATACAGATGGTACTATATATTTTAAACAAACAGATTTAAGTAAAATGATGGATAGTCTTGGACTACCTAAGAATGTTGATATGAACAAACCTGTTATGGTTGTAAAAACTCCTAGAGGGACTATGATTGTAAAAGCAGCAGGTAAAGCTGCCCCTCCAGAATTAGCTAAATATATGGAAAAGAATAATATTAAAGCTCTTATTATGGAATCAGCTGCAAAACATAGAGGTTTAAATGATGTTAATACATTTGATAGAACAGCATTAGAAAGAGGAGAATGGAATCATACTGGTGAATTGTTTACTGGTGAATTTAAAGATTCTGATATTAGGATTAATTTAGGAACGTTTGTAGATCCTAAAAAGTTTGGTGGTAATAATAAATCAAGAATTGTAAGACAGTTATTAAGTAATCTTAATAATAAATCAGCAGAAGGTGTTATGTCTATTGTTTGGGATAGAGTATTTGAACCTAGCGTTAATGGTAATGAAAAATTAAATACAGCTATTAAAACGCATTTAAAAGATAAGACTGATATAAAAGAAATAGAATCTTTTATGAAAAAGAATAAACTTACAGTTGATGAAGTTGGATTAGATGTTATACATGACGTTTTTGTAAACCATGGTAACAGTAAATTAGCACAAAAGTTTGCAAGAGAAATAGCACGTCAAGATAAAAAAGGTGAGCTAGAAGATGTAGATACATTTACACCAGAAGAATACAAACAGTATGTTTATAGAAATAATAGAATACTTGACGCATCTAATTTTTCTCAATCACAAAGAGAAGCAGGTCGTAACTCTAGGCAGTTTTGGGAAAGTGTATATAAGAAATACTTTTTAAATAGATTATATAGTCCTAAATATGATTACTCTGCTAAAGCATGGCTATCTCCTAAAGATCCTGTTACTTTACTTAATGCATCTAAAAATATAAAAGAAGGATTTTTTAAATTAGATGACGGTCATAGAAATATGAAAGTTATATACAAAGGTGAGGAGATGACTCTTGAAAAAGCTTGGAGAAAATCTGGTAGAAATAGTAATGATCCAGACCTTGAAATGCTTGTTATTCGTGTTCCTTCTGATAGTATGTCTGGTAC
>CERU01038673.1_pt1 | contig 13442 bp, 8 predicted proteins | sample 530741 | NCBI WGS metagenome assembly CERU01 (sample SAMEA2620925, study PRJEB7988) | marine metagenome | biome: marine biome (ENVO:00000447); feature: deep chlorophyll maximum layer (ENVO:xxxxxxxx); material: "saline water (ENVO:00002010), including plankton (ENVO:xxxxxxxx)" | depth 30 m | reverse complement strand
TTATAAAAACAACATCAACCTGGTTAATCCTGCCAACAAACGTAACATTGATGTTATTGTGGTTGGAACAGGTTTGGCAGGTGGTTCGGCTGCAGCAACCTTAGCTGAGTTAGGCTATAATGTTAAAGCATTTTGTTTTCAAGATTCTCCAAGACGTGCACATTCTATTGCTGCCCAAGGTGGAATCAATGCTGCTAAAAATTATCAAGGCGATGGCGATTCGGTTTACAGATTGTTTTATGATACAGTAAAAGGAGGCGATTATCGTTCAAGAGAAGCAAATGTATATCGATTGGCTGAAGTTTCAGCGAATATCATCGACCAATGTGTCGCTCAAGGTGTCCCTTTTGCTCGTGAATATGGAGGTTATTTAGACAACCGTTCCTTTGGAGGGGTTTTAGTGTCCAGAACTTTTTATGCAGCAGGACAAACAGGACAACAATTATTATTGGGAGCTTATTCTGCCATGAACCGTCAAATTGGTCGTGGAAAAATTAAAATGTACAACCGTCATGAAATGTTAGACGTGGTTGTTGTAGATGGCAAAGCTCGTGGTATTATAACCCGTAATTTAATTACTGGAGAAATTGAAAGACATTCAGCTCATGCAGTGGTTCTTGGAACTGGTGGTTATGGAAACGTGTTTTTTCTTTCCACAAATGCTATGGGTAGTAACGTAACAGCAGCATGGAAAGCACACAAACGAGGGGCTTACTTTGCAAATCCGTGTTACACACAAATTCATCCTACTTGTATTCCTGTGTCTGGAGAACACCAATCTAAATTAACGTTAATGTCTGAGTCATTACGTAATGATGGACGTATTTGGGTGCCTAAACATAAAAAAGATGTAGAGGCTATTCGTAATAAAACACTTAAACCTAAGGATATTAAGGAAGAAGATAGAGATTACTACCTAGAACGTCGTTATCCAGCATTTGGAAACCTGGTGCCTCGTGATGTGGCATCACGTGCAGCTAAAGAGCGTTGTGATGCAGGTTATGGTGTTAATGCAACTGGTGAAGCTGTGTTTTTGGATTTTGCTTCTGCCATTGAACGCTATGGCAAAGAACAAGCCACTGTAAGACATTTAGATACAAATGATGCTGCTTTAGTAAAAAAATTAGGGCAAGAAGTTGTAAAGAATAAATATGGAAACTTATTCCAGATGTACGAAAAAATCGTAGATCAAAATCCATATGAAACACCTATGATGATTTATCCTGCTGTGCACTACACCATGGGAGGAATTTGGGTAGATTATAATTTAATGACTACAGTTCCTGGATTATATGCTATAGGTGAGGCCAATTTTTCAGATCATGGAGCCAACAGACTTGGAGCATCGGCATTGATGCAAGGTTTGGCAGATGGTTATTTTGTATTACCTTATACTATTGGGGATTATTTAGCAGCTGACATTAGGACTGGAACAATCCCAACAGATACGCCAGAGTTTGATGAAGCTGAAAAAAATGTGAGAGATCAAATCAATCATTTAATAAATAATAACGGAAAATATTCTGTAGACCATTTCCATAAGAAGCTTGGAAAAATCATGTGGAACAAGGTTGGCATGGCTCGTAATGTAAAAGGGCTAACAGAAGCCATTCAGGAAATAAAAGAACTTCGTGCAGAATTCTGGAAAGAAGTGAAAGTTCCAGGAACCAACGAAGAATTTAATGAAGAGTTGGCCAAAGCAGGTCGTGTGGCAGATTTCTTGGAATTAGGAGAACTGTTTGCCAAAGATGCCTTACACAGAGAAGAATCATGTGGAGGACACTTTAGGGAAGATGCTGTGGAAGAAAGTGGCGAACAAAAAGGTGAAGCTAAACGTGACGACGAGAATTTTGCATATGTTGCAGCTTGGGAATACAAAGGCGAACCTAGTGAAGCCGTTCTACATAAAGAACAATTGGAATTTAAAGATATTGAATTAAAACAAAGAAGTTATAAATAGGAAAGCTATGAATTTAACGTTAAAAATATGGCGTCAAAAAAACGCTAACGATAAAGGAGGTTTAGTCGATTATAAAGTCACTGATGTCTCTCCAGATATGTCTTTCCTTGAAATGCTAGACGTATTAAATGAAGATTTAATAAACAAAAACGAAGAACCAGTAGCTTTCGATCATGATTGTCGCGAAGGTATCTGTGGTATGTGCTCCCTTTATATTAATGGTGAAGCTCATGGTCCAGATCGTGGTATCACAACCTGCCAGTTGCACATGCGTATGTTTAAAGATGGAGACACTATTTATATTGAGCCTTTTAGAGCCGCAGCTTTTCCAGTAATCAAAGATTTGGTTGTTGATAGATCTGCTTTTGATCGTATTCAACATGCAGGTGGTTTTATATCTGTAAACACTTCAGGAAATACCATAGATGCAAATGCCATTCCTGTAAATAAACACGATGCAGATAAAGCTTTCGATGCTGCAACCTGTATAGGTTGTGGTGCTTGTGTGGCAAGTTGTAAAAACTCGTCTGCCATGCTGTTTGTATCAGCTAAAGTATCTCAGTTTGCGTTGTTGCCACAAGGTAAAATAGAAGCTACAGACAGAGTATTGAACATGGTAAAGCAAATGGATGAAGAAGGTTTTGGTAACTGTACAAATACTGGTGCTTGCGAAGTGGAATGCCCTAAAGGAATTTCGCTTGAAAATATTGCTAGGATGAATAGAGAGTATTTAAAGGCAAGCTTAAAAGGATAATGTTATTTAGAGCGATAGCGAAGAATCTCTTATAAATTAAAAATCCCAAGCTAAGTCTTGGGATTTTTGTTTCTTTACATTTCAATTTATAGCATGAGACATCCGAATACATTTTATAAAACACAGCTAGAAAAGCATCAGCAGGAGCTAAAAAAATTCAATAAAAAATTGATTGGATTAAGTAGCTTGAGACTGCTTGTATTTTTATTAACCGTTGCTGGAATTTATACGGCTTTTAGCTTCTGGCAAATGGCTTTAGGCATTGGAATTGCTGGAATAGCTGGTTTTATATTCCTATTGTCAAAATACACAGATACCAAACGCTTAAGAGATGTTAGTAAGGCTTTGGTTGCTTTAAATGAGGAAGAGATAAACATCGCATCAGGGAATTTTCACCATCGGGATCCAGGCAAACAATTTCAGGATCCTCATCATTTTTATAGCTTGGATATAGATTTATTTGGAAAAGGTTCCTTTTTTCAGTTTATCAATAGAACAACCATACAAGAAGGCACCAAACGTTTGGCAACTATCTTAACCGCAAACACTATTGATGCTATTGTACCAAAGCAACAGGCCATAAAGGAACTCGCTGAAAAACCAGAATGGCGACAACAGTATTCAGCAACTGCTAAGTTGATACACACAGAAACACCTGCTTTAAAAATTATTGAATGGCTAAACAGCCACCAATCGTTTCTACCAAAAATAATGGGCTGGTTGCCAAAGGTTTTTTCTTTAGCATCCATAGCGGTTGTGGCACTTGGGATGTTTCAAATAATTGATTTGGGTTTTGTGGGTTATTGGTTGTTATTTGGGTTAATAATTACAGGTTTGCATTTAAAAAAAATAAATGTTTTAGCCAGTAACACAGATAAAACCCGAGATATTTTTAGACAATATGCTTTATTGTTGAAACAGATTGAAAATGAATCCTTTTCGTCTGAATGGCTTAAAGAAAAACAGGCTTGTATTCAGCAAGAGCACAAAAAAGCATCTAATATATTTTCACAGTTTTCCAAGTATTTAGACGCTTTGGACAATAGAAACAACATGATTTCAGCCATTTTTGGGAATGGGTTTTTCTTGTCAGACCTAAAGAATGCATACAATATAGAAAAATGGATTTCTCAATATAAAACAACGGTTGACCGTTGGTTTGAAGTGGTTTCTTTCTTTGATGCCTACAACAGCTTGGGAAATTATGCCTTTAATCATCCAGAATATGTATTTCCAGATATTGTTGCAAATCAAACGGTTATTGAAGCCAAGAACTTAGGACATCCTTTATTGGACCGAGACAAACGGATTGATAGCGACTTAAAAATTCTAAATCAGGAATTTTTTATTGTTACTGGAGCCAATATGGCTGGAAAAAGTACTTTTTTAAGAACGGTTTCCCTGCATATAGTTATGGCAAATACAGGTTTGCCAGTGTGTGCAACATCAAGTGCTTACAGTCCTGTAAAACTTATAACAAGTATGCGAACCAGCGATTCCTTAACAGATGATAGTTCTTATTTCTTTTCAGAATTGACCAGATTGAAGTTTATTGTGGATGAAATTGCCAAAGAACCTTATTTTATCATTCTAGATGAAATATTAAAAGGGACCAATTCTACTGATAAAGCTATTGGCTCCCGTAAATTCGTTGAGAAACTGGTTGCTGGAAACGCTACGGGAATTATTGCCACACACGATTTAAGTTTATGTGACATTGCCAAAGAGTTGGATGCCGTTAAAAATTACTTTTTTGATGCTCAAATTATTGATAACGAACTCTTTTTCGATTATAAATTTAAAGATGGGATTTGCCAAAACATGAATGCAAGCTTCTTATTAAAGAAAATGGAAATTATTTAAAAACCATAAAAAAGACCCACAAGGATTTTTGAAATCTTGCAGGTCTTGAAATAGGTTTTATTAGCAGTTTTAAATTGCTATGGGAAGTTAATTCTTTTTATTCTTTTGTTTGCTTTTTGCTTTCTTTGGGTGTACCAATTCCATTTCGTCAATTAAGTGTTTTGCTCCAGCATATTTATCAACTATAAACAAAACATATCTTAAATCCACCATAATATTTCTGCAGATTTCAGGATCGTAATACATATCACTCATGGTGCCTTCCCAAACCCTATCGAAATTCAAGCCTATTAAATTTCCATGCGCATCTATGGTTGGACTTCCTGAGTTTCCTCCAGTAGTATGGTTAGTCCCTAAAAAGCACACAGGCACTTTTCCGTTTGCATCTGCATATGGTCCGTAATCTTTGGCTTCGTATAAATCGATTAGTTTTTGTGGCACATCAAACTCGTAGTCGCCTGGAATGTATTTTTCTATCACGCCATCCAGATAACTAACAGGCGAATAATACACAGCATCTCTTGGCGAATACCCTCTTACTTGTCCATACGTAACACGAAGCGTTCCGTTGGCATCTGGAAAATATCTTTCATTGGGTAAGGCTTTCATTAAAGCTGTCATGTATTCGGTTTGTAAGGCTGTAATTGGTTCGTTTTTAGCTTCAAACTCTGGGTTTATGGTGTTATAAAACTCATCAATCATGGGTTTTGCATAGGCATACGCAGGATCGTTATTGAGTTTTTCAATTACCTCTTCTGGTGTCCCTTCGAATAATTTTAAAGCTGTGTCCAAACTTGTAAAGGCTGTGTTGTTATAAATGGAAACATCCACATTATTCGTGTAAAAAGGCATCACGCTTTCAAAAACACCTTTATCCACATTCACATCATAATTTTTGTGGATTCCTGTAATGGTACCTTCAATAGATGCTTTGGCTTTATCAAAAATATCCGGATTGTTTTTAATGGCCTGTTCAAACTGGTAGGTTCTAAAGGTCATGTTCATTAATTCATTGGTCACCAAAAAGACTTCAATAAAACTTCTACGCTTAATGTTTATATCAGCAAAATTTTCATAAAGGACATCAAATTCAGGAAGAATGTTTCCATATTTGGTTTCCAATCCTTTTTCTTTTAGTGCTTTTTTAAAGGTGGCTTCAAAAGCACGCCTTTCTTCTATAGCATTACTTTTTTCAATTCCAAGGTTTTCACCTATCCATTTTTTCCAAGCATTTGCAATTCGAGCTTGTTTGGAGGCATATTTAATTCGTACCTCGTCGCTTTCCTTCATTTTAGCGTCAATAACCTTTAGCGCTGCTTCACGAATGGCAATATTGCTTGGGTTGTATGCCTTGGTAATATGTTCTATGGCAACAGCAGGCAAATACTCGTCTGTGGTTCCTGGAAACCCAAAGACCATGGTGAAATCGCCTTCTTCAATGCCATCCAAGGAAATTGGTAAAAAGTGCTTAGGTTTGTAAGGCACGTTGTCCTTACTATATTCGGCAGGACGATTGTTTTTATCTGCATAAATTCTAAACATAGAAAAATCCCCTGTATGTCTTGGGAACACCCAGTTGTCTGTATCGCTTCCAAATTTCCCGATACTTGATGGAGGTGCGCCAACCAAACGTATGTCGTTAAAACGCTCTGTTACAAATAAAAAGTACTGATTGCCTTTGTAAAAGGATTTGATTTTGGTATCCTGCCAAGCTTCTTTTTGTACTTCAGCCTCCAAGGCGTTGGAATTTTTAGAGATAGCAGATTGTTTTTCTTTTTCTGTCATGTCTTCTGTAACACCATTTAAAACTTGTGTGGTTACATCTTCAATTCTTACTATAAACTCTATAAAAAGACCAGGATTAGGCAATTCTTCTTCCAAGCTCATGGCCCAAAAACCATCTTTTAAATAATCGTTTTCCAAAGAGGAATGCGATTGGATCTGGCTATAACCACAATGATGATTGGTTAGTATCAAACCTTTGGGAGAGATCACTTCGCTGGTACAACCACCATTAAAATGACCAATGGCATCTTTTAAACTGGAGTTGTTTACATCATAAATATCCTTGGCTGTAAGCTTGCTGCCAAGATTGGCCATTTCCTGCTCGTTCATACCTTCCAAAAGCGAAGGGATCCACATGCCTCCTTGTTGGGCAGACACCTGTAGTGTAATAAAAAGTAATAGAATTTTAATGAATTTCATAATGATGATAATTTAGTAAGTTTCAAAGATAAAGAACCCGAATATAAAAGATGTTAAAATGAACCAAATTTATCGACCAAACTTGTATCTTTAAGCTATGAAGACCCATAATGGGTATTTACTAAAAATGCTTAATACTATCAAAATTGATAAATAGCTGAATTATAAGTTTTGGAAAAATTTAATTAGATGATACACCTCTCTAAACTCCCAAATATAGAAACCACCATTTTCACAATAATGAGTGGTTTGGCTAATAAACATAAGGCAATTAACTTATCGCAAGGCTTTCCAAATTTTAAAAGCGACCAAAAACTGATTGACTTGGTGAGCAAAGCCATGAATTCCGGCTACAATCAATATGCGTTAATGCCAGGAAATATGGAGCTTCGTGAAGCCATTGCAAAAAAATTTGATTTGCTCTACGGAAGTTCCTATCATCCAGAATCCGAAATTACCATTACGGCAGGAGCCACTCAAGCTATTTACGATGTGATTACAGCTTTTGTAAGAGCAGATGATGAAGTGATTATTCTAAAACCGGCTTACGATTGTTATGAACCTTCTATTAGGATTAATGGAGGAAAACCGGTTTCCATTCAATTGGAAGCTCCAAATTATCAAGTGGATTGGAATGAGGTGGCACAAAAAATGTCGTCCAAAACAAAAATGATTATCATAAACACACCACATAATCCTAGTGGTACGATATTTAGTGAAGCAGATATGTTGAAACTTCAAGAACTTACCAAAAACAGCAATATCATAGTGTTGAGCGATGAGGTTTACGAGCATATAGTGTTTGATGGCGAAAAACACCAAAGTGCCTGTTTGTTCCCAGACCTTAAATCCAGAAGTTTTATTACAGCTTCCTTTGGAAAAACTTTTCATAATACAGGTTGGAAAACGGGTTATTGTTGTGCGCCAAAAGAGTTGATGGAGGAGTTTCAAAAAATCCACCAGTTTAATGTGTTTAGCGTGAACCATCCTGTGCAAAAAGGCTTGGCAGATTATATGCAGGATCCGAATACTTATTTGGGTTTATCTGAATTTTTTCAAGCAAAACGCGATTTGTTTTTAAATCTGATTAAAGACTCCAGATTCAAATTCAAACCCTCTCAAGGTACGTATTTTCAAGTGTTGGACTATTCAAAAATCACACAAGAAAACGATGTGGATTACGCCAAGCGTTTAACCATAGAGAATGGCTTGGCATCCATTCCTCTTTCGGTTTTTAATGAGAATAAATTAGATAATAAGGTGTTGCGTTTTTGTTTTGCTAAAACAGACGACACCTTAAAGCAGGCAGCTGATATATTGAATAATATATAGTTTTTTCCTCACAGCCTATCCCAATTTTAAAGACAGACTGTGGCAAATTATTTTAAAAATCCGTACTTTTAATACATGCAAGAAAATCTAAAAATAGTTCTCATTCAAACAGAATTGTTTTGGGAGAATCCAGAACAGAACAGAAATCATCTTACCAATAAGATTGAGCGTATTTCAGAAGCTGTGGATGTGATTGTTCTTCCGGAAATGTTTACCTCTGGATTTACCATGGAACCAAAAAAAGTGGCAGAAACCATGTTTGGCGATACGGTTGATTGGTTGCAAGAATTGGCTTTAAAAAAGCAAACAGCCCTTATGGGAAGCATGGTTGTTTCAGAACATGGGCATTTTTATAACCGATTGTTGTTTGTACATCCTAATGGCATTATAGAAACTTACGATAAAAAACACACCTTTACCCTTGCAGGTGAAGACAAAGTGTATACTGCAGGGCAAAGCAAGTTGATAGTAACTTATAAAGGTTGGAAGATTTGTCCGTTAATTTGTTATGATTTGCGTTTTCCTGTTTGGTCTAGGAATGTGGAAAATTATGATGTATTGGTATATGTGGCGAATTGGCCCAAAGTAAGGGTAGCTGCTTGGGATGCGCTCTTAAAAGCAAGAGCCATAGAAAACATGAGTTATTGTGTGGGAGTAAATAGAGTGGGATTGGATGGGAATGGCCATGAATATAATGGTCATTCAGCTGTATTTGATGTTTTGGGAAAAAAATTAGATAACATTCCAGAGAATCAGGAAACAACAGAAATAATCACGTTAAGTAAAACCCATATAAAAACCTATAGAGAGAAACTTAATTTCCTAAAAGATAAAGACACCTTTACTTTAGAGTAAGGTAAAATCTATTATGGGATCCCAATTGGCTCTAACATCAATAGGGTCTGGAAAATAGCTTATTTTTTCTGGTTGTTGGTTTTTTAAAAAATTTCCAGAGTCGTACTGTCCATTTTTATTGCTGTCGTGTACAACCCGTAAATAATACGTGTTGGGTGTTACATACTTAAAATCTATAGGTTCTGGTTTTTTGCTGTATTTTTCAACCTTCACCTCTCCTTTGTCATCTGTTAGTTGTACAATTACAGGATAGGTCACATTTTTTAAATTCACTCTCACGTTACCATAGTCGGCAAAGGTTTTTGTACTAATCGTGTAATTTAAAGTGTCGTTTTTATTGTCGAAAAAATCTACAAAAGTATTTGGTAACACCTGAATGTTATATCTATTGCTTTCGGTTTTATCAAAATTAACAGTCAGTGTATTGGATAATGAATCCAGTTTAATCTTAAAAGCAACATCAGTAGAGTCCTTGTCTTTAACGGAAATGCGCTTTTTGGCAATTCTCTCAAACGGAATATTGCCAGAGATTTTAAAATCTTCTTCAAAACCAATGGTTCCTGTTGGAGATGCTTTCACCACCAAGGTATCTCTAGGTTGCTCGCTAATTTTAACTGTAAACTCTTCGGAATAATTAGTATTGCTTACTTTAAACAGTAAGGAATCGGTATCCTTTAGTCTGGGTTTATACCAATAGTTTAAAGAATCTGTCTTGGCATCTTTGGTAATTCGGGATTTAAAATCTTCAGGTGTGTTTGAGAGTATTTGAATGTTCATTTTTTCATAATCACCTTCAAAGCCAAATGCTATTTTTTCACCAGAAATTAATCGAGGGTTAATGATTTTTGGATCTGCTGCTTCTTTAAATAGTTTTATGGTGTAAAGCGTATCTGTTGGTACAGTTATAGGTTTTTCCAAGAATCCAATTTTATCACTTCGTTGTTGGTATTTGCTGTCTTGGTTTTCATCTTTTAAGGCAATAAGCTTATATGTTCCAGCCTTAATGTTATCTATGGAAAAGGTGGTGGTACTGTCTAAGGTATTGGTTATGTATTTGGGTTGTTTTTTGTACACAATAGAATCTGTATAGGTAGAATCCATTTCGTATAGCATAACAGATACAAAATCATCTGGTTTCCTTAAAGTAGCATCAATAATGTTTCCTTTAACTGAAAGTGAATCTATGTAATTGCCTGTTGAAAATACATATCTATAATATGGATATGGGTTTCCTTCGTTGTTGTCCACTATGCTATTTCCAAAATTAAAGGCATAGGTTGTGTTTGGGTCTAAAGTGTCCTTAATTTTTATGGTAATGTATTTACTTGCCAAACCTTGAGGGGAAATTTCTGGAGCAGGATCCATAGGAGGCGAAATAATTAACTGTTTTTGGAGGTTATTAATTTTAATGTACTCGTTAAACGTAATCTTTATTTCGGTGTCATTAAAGTTGGTTGAAAAATTTTCAGGTTCAGATTTTACAATTACTGGAGGTGTTACATCCTTGTCTCCACCACCTGGTCTTCCTTTATTGGCGCAATTGGCCAAAAGCAAAGAAAAAACAACTAGGTATAAAGCGCGATAACAGGTCTGATTCATTTTTCAAAAATAATTTAGATACAAAGAAACAATTAAATTCCCAATCACGAAACTATCCTTAAGCTATTGCCATGGCTGCAACACTAACTTTAACATTCTGCGCTTTGTTCAAGACCGCAATGCAGGCTTCCATGGTAGCGCCTGTGGTAATAATATCGTCCACCAATAAAATGTGTTTGTTGTTGATTTTTTCCTTGTTTTGGATGCTAAAAAGTTCGTTGTTATTCATCCATCTGCTAAACCTGTTTTTTTTAACTTGAGAAGCTGTGTTGGTTATTTTTATCAGTACATCGTCACAATACGCAGTATTTAGTTGTTTTGCTATTTCCTGAGCAAATTTGGCAACCTGGTTGTAACCTCTTTTCCTTAATTTCTTTTTATGAAGAGGTACTGGAATAACCGCATCAATATTTTGGTAGGCAGCAAGCGATTTTAACTCTTCGCCAAGCCATACACCTAAGAATACTCCTATATCTTCGTACCCTTTATATTTTAAATGATGTATCAATTGTTGGGTTAAGCCTTTTTTTTCAAAACGCAACAAGGCTGTGGCGTGTTCAATTTTAGCACGACCATAAAAGGTTTTTAAAACGGTATCATCGTTTTCCAAATGGAAATTGGTAACTGGCAAATTGTGCCTGCAATTGGTGCAAATGTACGTTTCGTAATCGCTTAACTGGAACAAGCAGGCAAAACATACTTTAGGGAAGAACAAGTCCAAAACCGATTGAAACATTTTGTGCGAATTTACCCTAAAGATATTAATAACAAAGCAACTATGAAACCCTATTTAAACAAAGAATTTAGAACTTTAACAATTTTTTTATCACTTTATCGATTAAAATAAAATTACACAAGCATTATTTATAGTTTCGTGAGGTAAAATTATAAATTAAGATGATAGTTAACCCTCAATTATTTAACTACAGATTAATTATAGGTACATTGGTAATAGCAATTGTTGTTTTAGGGTCTTATAGCTTTTCAACATATAAAACTCTTAAAAATCATCAAGAATTTATGGAACAGGAAACGTTGCTTGTTCAAAATGAATTACACGAAATGATTAAGAGTTACGATGCAGTAAAAGCAGACAACAATACCATGCAATTAGAGTTAAATAAAGCTAAAACAAATCTTTCCAGTGTTTTAGATTCTTTATTGACCGAAAATGCCGATGCATCCGTAATATCTAAGTACAAGAATCAATTAGCAGCTCTTAAAAGAGAAAAAGCTTTTTTATTTGCAAAAGCAGACATGGCTCAAAAACAAAATCAATCCCTTGAGGTTGAGTTGTATTCCATGTCTCAAAATTATCTCAATCAACAACAATATTTGAAAGAGTTAGAAGCTGAAAACACGCTGCTTTCCAAAACCATAAAAAAAATAGTTTCTGTGTCTGCTGTTAATGTTAATGCAGTAGCTTTAAACACTGTAAACCCAAAAACCGATATGAAAACCAACCAAATTAACGACTTGGATCATATTGAGGTTTGCTTAACCTTGTTAAGTAACGAGTTTACTCCAAAAGGAAACAAAAACATCTTTGTTCAAATTATTGGCCCAGATAATAAGTTGGTCGTGGAACGAGGGCATGTGAAATTTAAGAACAATGCCTTGGATTATAGTGGTATGACTGTGGTTAACAACAATTACGACAACATGGATGTATGTACCAAAATTAATGTGGAATCTAAAAACCTATTAAAAGAAGGCACATACAATGTCCTGATTTATAACGACGATTTACAAATAGGAAAAACAGAACTGGAACTTAATTAACTAACCAATTATATTTTTTGAAAAACCGTTCCATTAGTTGGAACGGTTTTTTATTTTTGCAGCATGGCAAACGACGATCAATTTAAAAAAGTAATCTCTCACGCAAAAGAGTATGGTTACGTGTTCCAAAGTAGTGAAATTTACGATGGACTTAGTGCAGTTTACGATTATGCTCAAAATGGAGCAGAATTAAAGAAAAACATACGTGACTATTGGTGGAAAGCCATGGTACAGATGAATGAAAACATTGTAGGCATTGATGCTGCAATTTTTATGCATCCAACTACCTGGAAAGCCTCTGGACACGTGGATGCGTTTAACGATCCTTTAATCGATAACAAGGACTCAAAAAAACGTTACAGGGCCGATGTGTTAATAGAAGATTACTGTGCTAAAATTGAAGCTAAAATAGATAAAGAAGTTGCCAAAGCCGAAAAGCGTTTTGGTGAGGCCTTTAATAAAGAAGAGTTTGTAACTACAAACCCTCGTGTCTTAGGGTATCAAGAAAAAATAACCGAGATTCTTTCCAGAATGGGAAAATCTTTGGAAGCAGAAGATTTGGCAGACGTAAAAGCGCTTATTGAAGAATTGGACATTGCGGACCCTCTTACAGGTTCCAGAAACTGGACAGAAGTAAAGCAGTTTAACTTGATGTTTGGAACCAAGCTTGGCGCTAGTGCAGAACATGCCATGGATTTATATTTACGTCCAGAAACAGCACAAGGTATTTTTGTAAACTTTTTAAACGTTCAGAAAACTGGACGCATGAAAATTCCTTTCGGGATTGCACAAACTGGAAAGGCCTTTAGAAACGAGATTGTAGCGAGACAATTCATCTTTAGAATGCGAGAGTTTGAACAAATGGAAATGCAATTCTTTATCAAGCCTGGAACACAAAAAGAATGGTTTGACTATTGGAAGGAAACCAGAATGAAATGGCATCAATCCCTTGGTCTGGGAGAAGAGAATTATCGTTTTCATGACCACGAAAAATTAGCACATTATGCAGATGCTGCCACAGATATTGAGTTTAAATTTCCGTTCGGATTTAAAGAATTGGAAGGCATTCACTCCAGAACAGATTTCGATTTA
>CERU01112217.1_pt1 | contig 13511 bp, 19 predicted proteins | sample 530741 | NCBI WGS metagenome assembly CERU01 (sample SAMEA2620925, study PRJEB7988) | marine metagenome | biome: marine biome (ENVO:00000447); feature: deep chlorophyll maximum layer (ENVO:xxxxxxxx); material: "saline water (ENVO:00002010), including plankton (ENVO:xxxxxxxx)" | depth 30 m | reverse complement strand
TCCCATTTACCCGATTCATCGTGGACGAGTAATTTGAGTTTCTCTCCATCGTAGGAGTTGTCACCGGTATTCTTCCAATCGATCGTGGTGTCAAGCCCTGCCTGTTCATCTTCTGAGGTTTCTTTAATCGAGTTTCTCGTGAGCCGCTTAGACGGTACTTTGTAGGATAACTCCGTTTTTGGACGTTCCATCCCATCTTGGGTCGGTTTAAAAAAGAATGGGTAGTTTGTTGATATTGGTACAACCTTGTCTGTAAACATCTTTTTAGCATCAGCACCTGACTTCGATAGTATTCCGAATCTAGAGTCCCTAGATAATGTGGCCTGGTTGACAGTCTCTGAACTTGCCATGAAGCTAAAACCGGATCGTCTATTCTTAAGGTAACACATTCCGTAACTTCTGGCGTCCGCACAGCAAGCTTCCCAAAATATGTATAATATCCTATTTGCTTGTCGAAAGTCGGGGAGCCCAATATCAATTTTAGTCCAGTTGAGGTAGACGTAATGCGAACCGGTAATGTATTGACTTTTACCGTTGCACATGAACCAGTGGCCATCACTACGCTTATTATACTCATTACTAATATAGTCGTAGTACTTTTCCTTAATGTTTTCTGGATACTTTTTAAAATCATATAATGTTTTTATTTTCCCCAGCGTTTCAGGCTTTTTAGTTCGTGTAAAAACTTGTTCTTCTGGAACTTTGCTATTCGATTCAATTTCTTTTGGCTCAGGCGGTAGTGCTATTTTCAAACCTTGTATAGCATATATTTCACCTATCTGTCCATTCTTACTTATAACAACGCAGTCTAGATCTTCATTAAACCCATATTTGAATGACTTGGATTTATTTAATTTTTTAACGTACTTTTGTTGTAAGTGAGACGTTTGTATTGAGTATAATTGTTGTTTATACATTATTTAACGTGGGACTCAACACCAAAGAAATCATTGTTAGTTTCTTTGTTGTTTTTTCCTGTAGCTTTTAGTTCTTCTACTTTATCTATCATAGCCATTGCGTCATCCATTGCAAGCCTATAAGCTGAAGCAGATACTTTTACCTTTTCAGGATCTATCTCTTCAGAGTTCATTTTTTTATTCATTACTTTTATAAGCTCGTTGATTGAGTTTTCAGCGGCTTCAAGCAGTAGTAGTTTTGTTTTCTTTATGTCCATAGTTGATAGTAATGTCTTTTGATAAAATTCTATATAATTTTTTATCTTCTATGTTAAACTCATATTCTGAATTTGGCGTAAACCCCACCACGTCTCCACAGGACAACCCTAAGGAACTTAAGTAGTCGTTTGTATATGTAAGCCTCCCTGTAAGTTTTTGTTCGCTCTCGGTGCTCCATTCGTCTTCACTCTCTATTGGCTCTACAAAACAATACTGTATAGGACAATGCCATTTACCATTTTGCTTGTATGCAAATATCTGTTCTTCAGAAACCGTATAAGTATCTTCTTTTATGTAATTACCTGAGTTACGTTCGTTTCCCCTAACATCATACCATCTACGAAATACATTGTGATGTACAATAACTTCGTTTCCAGGCTCTATAGGTGTTTTTATATTTATAGGTGCGTTGATTACAGTACCTATCCTATTAACGAACAAGTAATCTCTTTCTGTTATTTCTGTATTAAGAATTAACTCTTTGTTGCCAACAGACACTTTATTATCGTATCGGCTATTTGTTGATATAATATAATTGTATAGTGATCTCATTTAATAATCTAAATTGTATTCTATTGATATAGCCATATTTTTATTAAAGTTTTTCCAAGGAAGCTGTGCCCCTTTCTTTTCAATATATATATTATATGCTCCATCTTCTTCTAGTATATCACATATTTTGTGACCTCCGTAAACTTCTTGCCCAACAGCATAGTGCATAGCCTCGTTTTTATAATCTTGACCAACACTTATTTTTCTAATTAATTTCATTAAATTTATTTTAATATGTCCATATAGTAGTAGACGGTGCACCTGGGTAACCAATACCTAAATGTATAAACCCACTTTTTCTGGAAATTCCTATTCTAGTAAAACCTATTTTAATAGCTGCCTTGACTAATAAAAAGGTAGCCTCACCTCCAACGCACTTTATATCTACAGCTGCACCATGAGCATGCTCGCCTGGTTTAGCTTTAGCAGCTTCTATAGGGTGTTCTGGTGATCTGTAAGAAGAGGTTATGATTATAGGAAATCCATATTCTTTTCTTAAAGCGTCTAGCTTGCCTAATAAGATAAGATCCATTTTGTCCATGTTACCCTTAAAGTCTTGACTATCTGTAAAGTATTTTAATTTCATTTATCTCCTATTTTTTTGTATATGTTTATACTTGTATAAATTATAGTTAATATTAATACTGCGGTCTGCAACATTGGGTTTATCCCTACCGCTTCTGTGCTAGCAACTAGTGCCGTTGAATTCAATCCGTATACTTTTAAATCTGTTAATGTCATTTATGCTTGTTATTTCCGAATACTTTTTCAACACCTCTCGATCCAAAATAGCCCCCGATGACTATTGTTAATAATCCCGTTATATCATCTAATGGATAACCCATATACCAACCAGCAACATATGCTATTACTAAAAATATTAATGTTAGCGGCCTTACATTAGCGGCAAGCCAGTTTCCTGATCTTGCATCTGCTACCCATCTCCTTGTTGTTCCATCAATTTCCGCCCTTTCAATATCTAACTTTTTAAGAGCAATCTTTTTATCTTCTGGCGACATCTCACTTCCACCGATTATAGCTTGTATTACAGAGCCAACAGGTGTGTCACCTGCTATAGCGCCTACAACGCTGGGAATCTTTTGTAGTAAGAACTTACCAACGTTTGTGTCTTTAAACTTCTTTTTGCTCATCTTTTTTATCTCTTATAATGTACCATCCTTTGCAGCTCTCTCTGTATAAGTTGGCGTATTCAAAATACTTATCTAGTTTCTTTTTCCAATCTTTTTCTAAATCAATATTCACTATACCAGACTTATAACTTGAAAAAATTCTATTGATCGCTTCGTCTCCTTCGGATTGACATCTAAACAGTATAGAATTTATACTATAAAAAGAAGAAGTCTGTACTTCATTATGTACATCTATAGGTTCAATCGTTTTTCCTAAAGCTAGCGCATATACAGCACTTTCGCTCATGTGAGTTGTATATACCTTATTAGCGGCTTTCATGTATAAGTACATATCAGCGTTTCTTGGTAAAATGCAATCTTCTCCAAAAAGATCTTTTAGTTCACCAATAGTAGCGTGCATAGTTATAGGGTGTGGCTTAAAGTTAACACCCTCGCCATATTTTTTCTTTATAGCTTTCAGCTTGTTTAAGCACACGTTCTTTTTTATTTTATTCGTGCCAGGTAATACAACTAATATTTTTTTAGTAGGAAACTCTTTTGTTGAGTCCGATCTTTTTTGGTATTTATTAGCTATATTATTGTCTACATTATTTCTAAACATTTGAGCATAATCAAATATTTCACTTGTTGTATCGTAGTATGCATCTTTAATAGAATCATCTCTAAGCGATAAAGTTAGTGGTTGTAATAAAAAATTAGTAGCATACTCGGTGTAGCCCATAGTTTTAAAGTATGGTACTTCATTAGCAATTACGTCGTATGCGTATTCCCAATTGTATTTATTTTTTATTTTGTCTAATGCGTATTCTTCTACCTCTATTAATTTACGTAAATTTTTAGCTTTTAAAAGATCAGGTCCTATTCTTTCTAATAGAGAATCTGGATGAAACATCTCCATATTTAATTTGATTTAATTTTATTATTTCTTTTTCTTGCTTGATCAACAACTTCGCAAAATTTATTAACCATATCAAAAAATTGCATTGCCAAAGGTGTTTGATCTTTTCTTTTTATAAAAAACCTAAAAAGCTCACCCTCCATATATTTCCAAGTAGCCTCATCTGCGTTTTGCAGTGCTAAGTTTTCGGGGTGGCAACATATATTACCAATCATATAAGGACCATGCAATCCCTTTAAAACAATATTTTTAAGAATTTCTTCATACAATTCTACTAAATGCATAACAGATTCATTCGTCCCTGTTGTTTCTATGCATATCTTTATATTATCAATATGTTTTATTTTATTTATAACACCATTTATAGTCTTATAAATTCTTTCTTGTTTAGCTCCTAGTCTTGCTTTCTCATTAAAAGCTTTAGGACCATCAATAGAAAATATTAAAAGTACCTCGCATTTTAATTTTTTATCAATTATTTTGTTTAACATTCTGTCTGGGAAAACAGAACCATTACTAGTTATTAAGAATCTTTCTACCACATTGTTATCTAAGCCTTCGATTATATCATTAATCTTAGCGTCTAAAACTGGGTTACCCCCAGAAATAGCTATATTTTTAGTTTCCCATAAGTAAGGAGTTAAGTCAAATTCGTTATCTATTATACCGACTTTACCATCTCCCCATACTTTATCCCAGGTATGTGATATAGTTGCAGAGCACATTTCACAAGCTAGGTCACATCTATTAGATCTCGCTAAATACAGATGTTGAAAATTTAGCGGTATTATTTTGCCTTCATTAGGTATACGACTGGTGCCTTGTACAGGCTTAGCGTTTAAATAACAACTTTCACAATCTGTAGGCACAGTGTCATTCATCCATTGCTCTCTTATGTTCTGCATGTATTCACTGTTCCAAAATTCTATATTTGGAAATGATTTAGCTGAAGGCGATGAACACATTTTAAAACCATCCGGGGTTATTGCTGGAGATAAGAAAGGAGCGGCGCAATACGGGGCAGGTCTACTGCGATCTATTTTGCATGCCATATATTTGATTTAATTTGATTAAAAACCTTCAAAACCAGTTTGACGATATAATGTTGTATTCGTTGATATAGTGGTAGATGGGTACTGAGTAGCTTGTTGGTAATTCCAACTAGTTGCTGTAACATGTGACGTCTGATTACTCACGTCGGTGTACAGCGAAGTATCTTTTGTTGTGTTTGCTGACCAAGTAGTATTCCATACTGAGGAAGTTGTAGACGAAGTTGTAAATGACGTGCTCTGTGAATATGAAGTGCTTTTTACTGTATTCCAAGCTGTACTAATATTATATGAATAACTAGTGTTTCTAGAAGCTGAATAACTTGTGCTTCTACTTCCCGAAAAACCCGTTGATCTTGATGTAGCCTGTGTTGTTGTTTTATTAGTAGATCTAGTTGTTAATTGACTATAAGATGTAGACCTACCTGTAGTATAATAAGTATTTGGCATATTACAAGTTATTTATAGGAACTGAATTGTGTGTTAAAATACCGTTAGAATAGAAAACATCAGCGGGTTCTGTATCAATTTTCCACACATTAAATTCCTCGGTTAATTCATCAATAGAAGTTATCTCAACTTCATTACCATCCACATCCATAAAGTGATCGCCTATTAAGCATATATACAGCGGTCTGATTCTCCATGCAACCAATGCATCCTTGTCTTCTTGCTTAACGAGCATAAAGTGATCTTTGGTTGCTTTAAAAAGCCCGTTATTTATACTTATAACATTACTAGAAGTACCTTGATATATTTCTGTTATTGTCGCTTGTTGAGGTTCGCCCGCAATAGCAGTATTAGAAAATTCGTGCATCAAGTTTTCGTCATCAGTATTGAAGTTACCACTTTTACTGTATACCTGATCCCCTACTTGTAATGCTTCTATTGGTACTGTATCGGTTTCGTTTATATGAACAAGAGATCCTTCTACTACGCAATAAAAACCACCGCCAAAACCACCACCTCCGGCGTTACCTCCATCGGTATACCTACTAGTTTGATAATTTGTTGCTCTACTGCCTGATTCTGAGTAGGCTGTAATTGCTGAATATGTCCAAGATGTTGTGTATCCTGTATTTCTACTACCTGAGAAAGCTGTAGTTCTACTAGCTGAGTAACTTGTACTTCTACTCCCGGTTCTAGATTCTATCCGTGACGTCGATGCGGTGGTACTATTACTATATGTGGTGTTTCTTGAAGCAGACCACGTGGTACTCATTGTGGTTGATGTACTACGACTATATTGTGTTGAGACAGTAACAGACCACGTAGTATACGGTGTTGGCGTTACCGTATTATAAGAAGTAACGGTGGAAGAGCTAGTACTTTTAGTTGTACTTACTACAGGGCTCGTTGTATACGTTACCGGAGATGTATATGGTACTTTCCATCGCAGTTTTCTTACTAGTTGTTGTATTTGTCCATACATATTATGTCTGTATTTGTGATATGGTATACCAAAATTCTGTATTGTCAACAGCAGTTACTTGTATAAGATTTTTAGTGCCTGCAGTATCAACATAATCACCTCCAAGGTGATTAAAAGTGCCTGCACTTCCTTCTATGTTAAGCGTTAGTGTGTTGTTTTGCCCTTCACCTGTTACTACAATCAGTTTTGTTATTCCTGTAATAACGTTTTGCATATTAAGAGTAATATTCTCTGTTGCTGTAAAGTTGAATATTTGGCTTGTATACCAATCTATATTTACAGTACCCGATGATTGCGTCAACGAGACTGCTGCTGTAAATTCGTTACCAAGCTGCCCACCTCTGTATTTAGTTTGCGCCATAATTAACTAGGTTTTGATATAGTGTAGAAAAATTCGCCATTGCCAGCGTCATTAGTACATACTATTTGTATAAAGTTCTTAACATTAGAGGCATCGTCGTATGCGCCGCCTAATAAAATAGCTTCCGTTGGAAAAGTTAATGTTTTGGATGCGCCCGTGCCGTTTATTCTTAATATCTTTACCATTCCAATAGAAAAATCACTAAAGGTAAAAGTAGTATTTTGATTCGGTACTAAAGTAAATACCTGCGCAGAATTAAAATCTAAATCTACAGTGGCCCCTGGCGTTAAAGAATGGGCTGTCTGGAACTCATCCGATATTACACTTGAGGTTATTCTTGTTCTTGACATATTTTAAAATTTAAACCAAACTTTCATTTGAACTTTGCTATTTGTACTTGAATAATTTATTTGACCCCAATGAAAAGTTTTATCTGAATCGCCATTAAGATGATAAACATACCCGTTTTTTATTCCATATGTAGCTTTATTTGCATCGTTCCAACTCGAATCAGGATTAGGAGAAGAGGTGCTGTTCATATAAAGGTCATATACAGCAGACCCTGGATTTGGGAAAGCGCATGTACCAGGATAATACGATCCGCAATTTCCTGATTGATTTCCTTTCCAATCACTCCTTAAAGTTGTAGGTGCACTATAAACATAAAATCTATTAGATTTATAGTAGCCTGTATGGCCTGGAAAATATATATCGCTAAAAGCTATTTTATTTGCTCTAACATAATTTCCACCACCAATACCGCATGCACCATGCGAACCGCTATGATTACCTTGGCTTGAGTAAGCTCCAGTTGGAGAATTACCAGCTCTAATCGATATTAAGCCAGCAGAAGTAATCCCAGTATCTGCTAAAACGCATTCACTACCTTCGTATTGACCGCCTACATTACTATCCCATCTTGCCCACCCAGCTGTACCTGTTCCATTTTCTGTTCCGTCAATGTCAAAATACATTTGTTTAGTGCGTGTTCCGTCATTAAACCAACGAAGCCCATTTGATCCACCGTCATTTGCAACTTGATCATAAGATATATATGCCGATGCTGCTGATTGACCGTTATAAGGTTCTGGGACAAGCTTGCTGTTAACAAGCTGTGAAGCACCTATCATGACCAGGGAAAATTAGAATTAATTGAGTCTTGTGGCAACTCAATTAATTTTTTATCTAATTGCTTTGGTATCATTAATAATACAGGATCGTTAGTAGCCCAATCTATAATATTTTGTTCTGTTAAATCTGTATACTCTATAAACTCTATTGATGGTCCACCAATAATTTCACCAAATATAATTTCTATTTGATCGTTTACCTGATTTGTTCCATCTGAAGCAACAACATTTATTACAGCGCTTTTTACTACACTTGGATAAACCTCATCTGTCTTTTTTAAAGACGCAACGCTATATGTGTATGTATTTGCCATTATTTTGTTGCTATTATAGTTACGACAGGTTTAGAATAATCATAAGAGCCGCCTCCGTCAATATGATATACTCTATTTAAATACCATTCATAAGATGAACTATATTCTCTGCACATCCACTTCATTGTTCTTGGGCTGTCCCATGTTCCTATCTTCCCATTTGCTATATCTTCTGTGTCTTCACCAACAGTATACGTACATTTTAATATGTGCCAATTGTCATAATGATTAGTATTATAAAAACTAGCTCTGCTTTCAGTATATTTAGTAGCGGTACCAGAAGAATTATCAATATATGCATAAAAATGTCCAATATTATTAGCATCCTTGTATAATGTTTTGAATTCAACTTGGAAATGCACATATTTTGTGTCATCAGGCGGTTGATATTCAATTACACTTCCTGTTAAATCTACATAAGAGGTAGATATATCTGTGTAATTCGTTACGTTTTGGACGGTAACATCTCCTTTAGTCGTAGTGATGACTCTTCCGTCAGCCATATATTCTATATACTCTAAAATATTACTTCCGCCGCCACCGCCACCTGAAAAGTGATCTGATAAATTTCCCATATTATTGTCCTATTATTATCCAACCATTAGTTGCATCTGAATATATTAATTCAAAGCTTGCTCCAATAGTATCTAAAGTTAAATCCGCCGCTGCACCTAATATTCTACTGCCATTTCTTAAAAGTTGGCATGTATCAACACCAGATCTATTTGATATTTTTATACTTTCTCCAGCAGAAGGATTTGGAGGTAGTGTTAAATTTAGATTAGCCGTAAATACATAAACTGATCCAGCCGAAGCTGTAATACTGCTATTTATAACACTTACATTGTATTTAGCACTATTAGCGTCGTTTATAGAAGCACCAATAAGACCACCATTGCCTATTGAAACAATTTCTATTGTATCATTATTAGCAGGTGCTGTACTAAAAACAATAGCTCCGCTAGTTAAACTATATGTAGATTTCTGTTGGTATACACCAGAAAGAAAAACCATAGTGAACGCTTTATTTGTTGGCGTTCCGTTTACAAGAGTAAAAGTTGTTTGTGATCCCGTGCCTGTAAAATTATCATTAGCTAAATAAGTTACCTGTGACAGGTTGGTAGCAGTTAAAGACATTACCTCAAATGTATATCCACTTTGGGGTGCTGTAGAAAACGTCAATGTGTTTCCCGATAAACTATAGGTTGATTTCTCTTGGTATACACCTTGAAGAAACACATAAGTTAAATCTTCTGAAGTTGGTGATACGTCTAAAGTAAACTGAGTTGTAGATCCGTCACCGACAAAATTATTCCTAGAAAGCGTGCCTTCGTCTGAAACAGCAATTGCTCCAACAGAAATAACCTCTATATTATTAGTACCCGCTGGAGGAGCTGTTGAAAAATTTATACCTGTTCCATTAACAGTATATCCATCTTTAAATTGGTATACACCGCTTATGTATATTTGTGTTAAGTTTTCATTAGCTACAGAGTTACCTAAAGTAAATCCAGTCGTAGTACCATTACCACTAAATGTGTCTCTATATAATGTTGATGATCCACCTGCGCCTCCACCTGTTACGGTGATAGTTTTTGCACCACCGGTTCCGGTAGCTGTTACCCCATCTCCCACAAAGTTTAATGAAGTGGCTAAAGTTGATAAAGACGAACCTTCTTCTTGTACTGTTATTCCAGATAGCCCTGCTGCCGCGTCTATTGTAACAACATCATTACTTGAAGTAAGAGTTATATTAGATCCGGCGTTAAGCTGCACGGTTGAGTTGTCATTACCTGTACCAGATGCTAGATTTAAATTTACATTAGCGTTATTTTGAGCTGATCCTAAATCGTAGGTATCAGCATCTATAGTAACCTGTGTTCCACTGTTTCTAGTTAAAGCAATATTTTGTCCAGAAGTAAGTTGAACTAATGAATCTGTTCCGCCAGCCGCGTCTAAGTTTAAATTAACGTTGACACCACTTGTGGTAGCATTAATAGTATAAGTGTCTCCAATAGTTCCTGTGCCAAATTTAGTATAGCTACCCATAAGAGGATGTGCACTACATTGATAAAATAAAACAGGAGGAGTAGATATAGTCGGTATTATTTGAGTATATGCTCCTGAGCTACCGGGTGTACCGTTTGTAGTTACGCCTGTTGTATAAGCGGTATTTTTAGCAGCGTCCTCATAAAATCTTAAAGGATGACCACTATTAGAACTATCTGATTGATCAAACTTATATGTATTGCCAGGTGTAAATTCTAAATATGCTCCCTCAATTTCATCTATAGTGTAACCTGAAGAACTTCCATTACCATACTCTGGGTGAGCTGCGGTTTTAGTTATTACTTTAACTACTATGTCTTGAGCAACATCGCTATGTTCTATCGCTATGTGACCTGAGGATGTTATATTACCCTCTACACTAAGTCTACCTGTAGGGCTATTAGTACCAATACCCACTCTATCTTCACTAGCATCTACAACTAACATATGAGCACTATTGGCTGATTCGACCTTGAAGTTATAATCAGCACCGGTATCGTTAATAGTAAGATTACCACTCTCTATATTTACTGTTCGTGTTCCCCCTGCAGTAAATACTATTTCATCGGTTTTGAGTCTGATGTGAGTATTTGTGTCACCGTCGTGTGTAATTTTATCTGATAAAGTAATGTTTGCAGCAGATACTGTACCTGTTGAATGAATATCACCATCAACATCTAACTTAGCGCCAGGACTATCAGTTCCAATACCAATGTTACCTGAAGAAGTGATACGCATGCGTTCCGCACTAGCACTACCTGCATATATTCTTACATTACCTGTAGCACTTATTGCTTTTAGACCTAAGTCACCTTGAGTTGCATATACGTAGCGCATTCCAGCCCAAGATGTATTGCTATAATTTGAGCCTATAGACCCTAATACTAATCTGTCATTATTATTATTTGCTATTTGTATTTCTGAATAATCACTAACTCCAGTGCCGCTTGTTTTGAATAAAGCTATAACATCATCTCCAGATCCACCTGATACTTCTAGCTTACGACTAGGACTAGCAGTTCCTATGCCTAACCTGTTGTTAGTATAGTCAATATATAGGGGAGCAGGAACACCAGTAGAACTAAAAGATATATTACCTGAACCATCAGTAATCAACGCTTGCCCACTTGTACCATCCTGAGTAGGTAGAGTATACTGGTCATTTATGTTTATACTGTTTTTAAATTTTACAGGCATATTTTATATATTAAATTAGTCTATTTTTGTAATAAGCACTTTTATAGCATTACTTGTAGGTGCAGTAGCAAAAGTTAGAGTAACAGTAGTATTATTAGTTCTAACAACATCTGTTATAACCGTATCGAATGTTGCAGCGTCATACAACTGAACCATAACATTTCTAGTGTTAAGGCCGTGAGATACCCCTATACTAGTTGCTGATCCGTCTCCAACAGTACCAACAAAACTTCTTGCGGCTAAACCAGCCGGAGTAACAGCTCTTCCTGTATCTGTACCAGCTAATGCTTCTGCTGTTGTAGCAAGCTCAACAACACCTGGATTAGTAGCACTAGCAGCCTCCGTTGCTATAGTTATTGATCCAGCTGCATTTGTAACATCTATCCCGTCACCTGCAGTAATTGTAGCCAGTTGCATGTCTCCGTTGGTAGTGCTTCCTACGAGAATCTGACCATTTGTGGGTACAGCACCATCATAGTTTTTTATGCTACCTGATAATTTTATATCACCAATATCTAAACTACCTTTAGTACCGCTAAATACTTCAGAGCTATTAGCTGCGGTTGTTAAGAAAGTAAATGATCCTGTAGAATCATCATATCCAAAAAACCCTAGCTTAGCGTTTGTTCCGTCATGGTATCTAAATTCAATACCCCTGTCTTTGTTGTCATCAGACGTAGGCGCAGCATCACCTCCCAGTGTAAATACAGGGTCATCAATCGTAACTGTAGTGCTATTTACTGTGGTTGTTGAACCGTTTACAATTAAATCACCATTTACTGTTAAATCGTTTCCGATTGTTACATCATCTGGTAAACCTATAGTTAACGTATTACCAAGTTGTAATTTATCATTATTAGTATTATTTGTTACAACTGTAGTTTCATTAGCTGTGCCTGCTACTGTTATTCTTTGTGGATCTGCGTATAAATAATCAAATACAGTTGAGCCTTTAAGAAGACCATTGCTATTGCCAGCGACGGTTCCAAGTACTGCGCTTATAATTGGGTTTGGACCAGTTGGGTTTGCAACTGTAATTTGATCAGTTGTAGCTGACGCAACAGATTTTATATCTCCACTTACATCTATAAATGCGGTACCATTCCACATATACAATTTGTCATCACCTGTATTATAATACAGAAGTCCATGATCGTCATTGTTTGTTGCGCCTGGTGCCGTGGCTAGATTGTGTATTCTAGCTAGCTGTAGCTCATTTTTATTTAGATTTAAATCCGATAAGTATTTTACTGCCATGATTTTTTAGTTTAAGTAAGCCGTTCCTTGAAACGGAGCTGAAAATGTTATTGTTATATTATTTTGATCTACGTACTGTATATCACCTATTACTACTGAACCTCCCGTATCTACCACTTGAACCGCGGGAAATCTACCTAGGTCATGTTCTATATTCCAAACACTAGCATTTTCTGTAATATTTTCGACATAGGTATTCTCTTCGGCAATCGTTAAAGCTAAATCTGCTACTTCGTAATTAAATGTTTCCCCGGTAATTCCGTCTGTTCCTATTACTTTATCAGAGCCTTGTATTACTTGGTCTTTATTATAGGTGGATATTCTAGCCATTATAATTTGTCTTTGTTAAATTTATCTATGGCATTAGCGTACACCTTATCAACATAAGTAGATCTTTTTCCAATCTTGCTTCTCTTAGCCGATATAGGCATGTCCTCTTTACCAATTAATATTTTATATATCCTATTAATCAGCCTCTTGCCTTTTACGGATACTTTATATTTATTATGATCACCTAAGCGACCATTCCCTTTATGTATTTTCTCTACCCAACCTTCTCTTTGTATTCTGTAAAAGCGTTGGCGGTCCCAATGGTAATACATGGTACCGTTTTGAAAATCTTTTATTGTAAAGTATTTTATAGGATCTAGATAAAATAACAATTCCAAATCTGAAATAGATATATTATTTTCTTTACAAGCCCAGCGTGAAACAAGTCTATAATATTTAAGAAAATCAACTTTGAGTTCACCTCTTTCTAAAAAGTCATTTCTGTCCATTACAAAACTATAATAACATCCTGCTCTTGTATAACTTTAAATATTTTTTTATTAATTTCAATATTATGGCCAGCAATACGATCGTAGTATATCTTGTCTCCCTCTACAATACCTTCAACACGCACGCCCACTGACTCAACGTCAGCGGTGCGGTATCTTATATCTTC
>CERU01038670.1_pt1 | contig 13656 bp, 10 predicted proteins | sample 530741 | NCBI WGS metagenome assembly CERU01 (sample SAMEA2620925, study PRJEB7988) | marine metagenome | biome: marine biome (ENVO:00000447); feature: deep chlorophyll maximum layer (ENVO:xxxxxxxx); material: "saline water (ENVO:00002010), including plankton (ENVO:xxxxxxxx)" | depth 30 m | reverse complement strand
CGACTTGATGGGGGCAACGTAAGTACCGGACCCCTGCGTTCTTATCACCAAACCTTCATCCGCAAGCTCCTGCAAGGCTCTGCGAGCCGTCATACGACTGACCGAGAACTGCGTCGATAATGCGTTTTCCGAACTGACAGGGTGGTTTTCAGGCCACTCACCGGACTCTATCTTCAGATAAATGTGCTGTTTTATCTTTGAGAATTTATTCATCCCGACCCCAACAATGAATGATATGACACGGTACTTTTGAGGGTAAAAGTCTAGTCCAGAATAATTGTCTATACAAGTTACTTTTGCTATTCTTTTATCAGAACTCACCTTTAAGGACTGCTATGCAACGTATAGAAAACATCAACGCAGCAACAATGAACGATGATCAGGGCTATGGTCTGATCCACGACGCTACAGTCATTATCAATAAAGGAAAAATTGAATTTGTAGGTGCAGCCTTTGACGCTCCCGCCACTCCCACGGCGGAAGTCATTGACGGTAACGGCGGTTTGCTGACCCCTGGATTAATCGACTGCCATACCCATCTGGTATGGGCAGGTTCGCGGGCTAATGAATTTGCTCAACGTTTGCATGGCGCCAGCTATCAGGAAATTGCCGAGCAGGGCGGTGGCATCAAAAGCACCGTTAAGTCCACTCGCGAGGCTTCACAGGAAGAGCTGCTTAAATTAGCTTTAGAGCGCGCAGAAACGCTCATGTCACAAGGCGTTACCAGCATTGAAGTGAAATCCGGTTACGGGCTGGACTTAGAAAACGAGCGCAAACAGTTAACCGTAGCGCGTCAGTTAGCCGAACAGTTGCCGGTGAACATAAAGACCACGCTACTGGCAGCGCATGCCGTGCCGCCAGAGTTCAAGGATAACGCCGACGGCTATATTGATGAAATTATCCAAAACATTCTGCCGACTCTGGCGAACGAAGGGCTGGTCGATGCTGTTGACGCTTTTTGTGAAAGCATTGGGTTCAGCCCGGCACAAACTGAAAAAGTGTTTGAAGCAGCTAAAAAGTTAAGGCTTCCCATTAAGCTTCATGCCGAACAAATTACTAATCAGCAAGGCGCGAAGCTGGCCGCGGAATATCAGGCGTTATCTGCTGATCATCTTGAACAGCTAGACGAAGAAGGCGTTAAAGCCATGGCCGAAAATGGCACAGTAGCGGTGTTATTGCCGGGCGCATTCTATTTTCTGCGCGATACCCAAAAGCCGCCGGTTGAATTACTGCGAAAGCACGGCGTTCCCATGGCCATCGCTACCGATGCAAACCCGGGCTCTTCGCCTATTCACAACCTACCGTTAATGCTGCAAATGGCCGCTACCTTCTTCCACATGACACCGGAAGAATGCTTGCGCGGGGTAACAGTTAATGCGGCCAAAGCCTTAGGTGAAGAGAAAAGGGGCGTTATTGCCGAAGGCTGTTACGCAGATTTAGCGCTATGGAATTGTCAGGACGCCGCTGAGTTAACTTACCAATTTGGCGTAAACCCGCTAAAAACCTTGTGGTTTAACGGCGTCGCTCACGACCGTGTAAGTAAGCAGTGGTCAGCTCACTAAGCAGCTGTCCGCAAATTTTCATGCCTTCATCGAAGCCCGCACTGCATAATGACGGTGCGGCTTCGGCAAGGTGCAGGTAACGTGCCTCGCTAACCTCTGCCAGTCGCTTAACGTACTGAAAGCCTTGTCCAAGGCTCAAGCCAACATAATTCACCGCACTGGCAGGCACAGCATTTAAGGCATCCACGTCAACCTCAATGCCCAGTGGACGCTGCCAGGACACTGCTTTTGCCACCACTTCGTCCATCACTTCAGTAAATGGGCGCTCGTATAAGCGGTGCAGCGTATGGTAACGCATTCCTGCGTCCTGCAACTGGCGAAGACTGCTGGCGGAGTTTTTCCCCTGATGCAGACCAACAATATGATAAAACTCCAGCGCGCCTTCCATATAGGCATAGCTAAAGCCATTACCAGAGTGGCGACCCTCGCGCGGGCGAAAGTCTGCATGCGGGTCTAAATTCACGGCTCCACAGGCTTCACCGGTCACTTTATGCAGGCTCTTCAATAGCGGATACGCGTTATTGTGACCACCACCAATAACAATGACTTCAAAGCCTTGTTCAAACAGAGGCGTCAGCACCTTTTCCACCCGCGCATCGACTTGTGCGCAAAGTTCGCGTAACGTCGCTAGTTCATGCGGGTTCGAAGTATCCAGCTCCTCAGCTTTTTCATTCAAATCATCACAATTAACAGCACCAATCAGCAACAATTCATGGGTAGAAAGCAAGCCGGTTTTCTGCAGGTTCAAAAAGCTCTTGAGAAAGGACTGCCAGCCATCGTCGGCACCTGCCCGCCCAAGATTCGCGCGCACGCCAATGCTTTCCGGAACTCCCACTAAAGCTACGCGCTGGCCATCTTCCCAGGCTGCTGCCAGACTTTCTTCATAAGTTCCCTGCTCAGAAAGAACCCGAATAGCCTGACCAATTTTTGTTTCCTGCTCGCGCACCGTTACCCATCTAGCCGGGTCGGTTAATTCTAAAAAAGAAATCTCACTCATGGTTATTCGATATCTAGTGGTTCCGGAGACAAGATGACACCCGTGGTATCAATGTAGAGATGATCATCGGGTAAAAAGGTGACGCCACCAAAGTTAACCGGCACATTCACTTCACCCACACCTTCACTAATTGCACTCACAGGAATAGAAGTTACGCCAAGAATACCAATTTCCAGTTCTTCCAGCGCGTCGACTTCGCGCACAGCCCCATAACAGACAATGCCTTCCCAGTCGTTATCCATAGCTTGCTCGGCTATAGCAGCATCAAGCAGAGCCCGGCGTGCCGAGCCACCGCCATCTATCAGTAACACTTTGCCGCCACCGTCTGCTGCGACCGTTTCTTCAATGAGTCCTTTGTCTTCGTGGCATTTAATGATAACCAGGCGACCACCGAAAGAGCTGCGGCCTCCATAAGACTCAAACATGGGCTCAACCACATCGACCATATCGGGGTATAAATCGCAAAGTTCTGAAGTGTTGTATTCCATGATTGTGTTCCTGACGTTGCTATAGCAGTGACTGGCAGTATACCTGCTATCCGGCAAGGACAAAAGTAAGCCCGACAGAGGTAACGAAACCCTTGAATTATAGAATAAAAACCCGTTTAATCTAACTAACTATAATAATAATAAAGTGAATCGCTATTTTCATGCCGCAGCTTGACCTAATGACAAGTCTGGCAATAGAGACCTTTGCGCACGCCATACAAGCCGTTTTTCTCATCGGCTTCGCGTCGCTGCTTATGTATTATCACCGTTATTATCGACGTGACTACTTAAGTTACTGGTCTTTTGCCTGCTTTGCCTTTGGCCCCAGTGAGTTAATTCGCGCCTTTCTTGCAGGCAGCGCAATGGTTGCACCCGAGTCTGCACTTAACTGGTCCGGCGGCTTACAAGGCATTGCCTTAACCTTCCAGTACCTGGCAATTTGCTTTATTGCTTTGGGGGCGTCCTGTGCCGCCTTTAACAGCAAACCACAGAAATACTGGCAGTATATTGCTTACGCCGTTTCACTCATTGGTGGGGTTATCTCCTACTTCTGGCTGGAGCCGACTATCAGCTCTGTTGGCAGCACTCCCAATGCCGGCTTTATGCGCTTTTTAGTCACAGGCGTAGCACTTATTGCTATCGGCTTTTTCATGTGGCGTAGGCTAGGCGCAGGTATCGGCCCCAAGTTAGTCTCAGGGGGTTTTCTGAGTATCGGCATTAAAAACTTTCTGGTGCTGGCCGGAATGTTCTCGTTATCAGCCAACGCCATCGACTGGGTTTTAAGCTTCCAGGCTCTGTTAACGGTTATTATCATTGCCGTTGTTATTGTTGGCGTCATTATTTGGCTGCTGGAGTCAGAGCGCAATACCGCAGTGCGCGCTATTCAACGCGCCGAATATCTGCACACTCATGACGCCCTGACAGGGGTTTCTAACCGCGATCAACTGGTCAGTAAAATTCCGTTGTTTATTGAATATTGTCGTAGCAACAATCGCCACTTAACCATGATGCTAATTGGTGTCAGCCGTTTTAAAGTGGTGAACGAAAATATCGGTATTCGTGGTGGTGATCAGGTTCTAAAGGAAATTGCCCGCCGCCTGCAAAATTTTACTAAGCAGCCCCTCACTGTTTCACGTATCAGCGGTGACGTTTTTGCTATTGCTTTTGACCATTTAAAAAACCGAAGCCTGATACAAGACTTAGCCACAGAACTTCAGGAAGCGTTGACCCTGCCCATTGATATTGGCGAAAAAACCGTAAATATTGCAGTAGGCATTGGTATTTCGCGCTACCCTCAGCACGGCAGCCGTTCGGAAGTCTTGCTCAATAAGGCAACCATAGGTTTAACTCAGGCCAAGCAGTCGCACCAGCCCACCATAACCTTTTATGAACGTGGTATGGACGAAATGTACTCCTATCTGGTTGATATGGAGCCAGTGCTGCGTAAGGCAATGCAAGAGAATGAATTCACTTTATACCTTCAACCTCAGTTCGACTTCGACCATCAACAGCTTTGTGGGTTTGAAGCACTCATACGCTGGCAACATCCCGAACGGGGCTTGCTGAGTCCGGCAGAGTTCCTGCCTTACATAGAACAACTCGGCCTTTCTACCGATTTAGATGACTGGGTGCTGAATCAGGCCGCTGCGATTCTTAGCTCCTGGCAACAAAAGTTTGGCGTATGCTGGCCAATTGCGGTAAACCTCTCTGCACCTCAGTTTCAGCATTTCCAGTTGATTGAAAAAATGCAGCGGCTGCAGGAAGACTACGGTATATCGCCGGAATGGCTGGAATTAGAAATTACTGAAAATGTCGCTATGTCTGACTTGCATAATGGCATGAGTGTCATTCAACGTTTGCGGGAGATGGGCTTTGGTATATCCATCGACGACTTTGGTACAGGACATTCTTCTCTGGCTTATTTACGGTCCTTGCCTATTAACAAAATTAAAATTGACCGAAGTTTCATCAGCGAACTTCAGCAAAATAATAACGACGCGACCATTTTAAAAGCCATGATCCGCTTGTCTCATGGTTTAGGAAAACGAGTGATTGCTGAAGGAATTGAGACCGAAGAACAGCAGGATATGTTGCAGAAACTGGGTTGTGACATGATGCAGGGCTATTTCTATTCGCCGCCAATGCGCCTGCAATTCGCCGAACAGTTTATTGAACGTCAAATTCAGAGCAATAAAAAGCCGCTGCCTCCCGGGGAGTTTGCAACGGCTTTTTAACGGTAATGTATTACAGGATGAAGCGACTTAAGTCTTCGTCCTGCGACAACTCACCAACATGTTCGTTGACGTAATCTGCGTCTACGGTCAGCTTCTCACCGTTGTGGTCTGTTGCATGGAAGGAAATTTCTTCCATCAAGCGCTCAAGCACGGTGTGCAGCCGGCGGGCTCCGATATTCTCGGTCGTCTCATTCACATGGAATGCAACTTCAGCTATGCGCTGAATGCCCTCTTCGGTAAAGTTAACCTCCACGCCTTCCGTGTTCAGTAACGCATGGTATTGCGTCGTCAGTGAAGCACTAGGCTCTGTCAGAATGCGAACAAAGTCGCCGCTGGTCAGCGCTTCCAGTTCTACCCGAATCGGCAAACGACCCTGAAGCTCCGGAATAAGATCCGATGGCTTACTCATCTGGAATGCACCAGAGGCAATGAACAGAATATGGTCGGTCTTTATCATGCCATGCTTGGTGTTCACCGTTGTACCTTCAACCAAAGGCAGCAGGTCACGCTGCACACCCTCGCGTGAAACATCCGGTCCGCTGGTATCACCGCGCTTACAAATCTTGTCAATTTCATCTAAAAAGACAATGCCGTTTTGCTCAACCGATTCAATCGCTGCTTCTTTGACTTCATCTGGGTTCAGCAATTTCGCCGCTTCTTCTTCGACCAGTTGTTTGTAGGCGTCTTTGATACGCATCTTACGGGCTTTGGTTTTATCGTTGCCCATGTTCTGGAACATATTCTGCAGTTGCGACGTCATCTCTTCCATGCCCGGTGGTGCCATGATTTCAACACCCATTTGTGGCATAGCTAAATCAATTTCAATTTCTTTGTCGTCTAACTGGCCTTCGCGCAGCTTCTTACGGAATACCTGACGTGTGCCGCGCTGATCATCGTTTTCAGGTGTTTCTTCCTGTTGTTGAGCCCAACCGGAGGACGACTTCTTCGCCGGAGGCAACAGTACATCCAGAATACGCTCTTCCGCCGCTTCTTCAGCGCGGTAACGTACCTTTTGCATCATCTCTTCACGAGTTTGCTTCACTGCTACATCGGTCAAGTCCTTAACAATAGACTCTATCTCTTTACCCACATAGCCAACTTCGGTGAACTTAGTGGCTTCTACTTTAATGAACGGTGCCTTTGCCAATTTTGCCAGGCGACGGGCTATTTCCGTTTTACCAACACCCGTTGGGCCAATCATTAAGATATTCTTTGGCGTCACTTCCTGACGCAGTTCATCGTCCAGCTGCATGCGGCGCCAGCGATTACGCAAAGCAACGGCAACAGCGCGTTTGGCTTTATCCTGGCCAATAATGTGTCGGTTTAATTCGTCAACAATTTCTCTTGGGGTCATCTCAGACATCTTATTCTTTCCCCTGCTTTGTTTTGTCTTCAGCAATAGACTCTTCTTCTTCAATGGTCTGATTGCCGTTCGTATATACGCAAATATCACCCGCTATAGTTAATGCTTTTTGCACAATGTCGCGGGCATTCAAGTCGGTGTTTTCCAGCAACGCTCTTGCCGCTGACTGAGCAAAAGGACCACCCGAGCCAATAGCTATAAGGTCATTCTCAGGCTGAACAACGTCGCCGTTACCCGTTATAATCAGTGAGGTTTCCTTATCAGCCACTGCCAACAGAGCTTCTAACCGACGCAGCGCCCGGTCAGTACGCCAGTCTTTTGCCAGTTCCACAGCAGCACGCATCAGGTTGCCCTGATGTTGCTCAAGTTTGGATTCAAAGCGTTCGAACAGTGTGAAAGCGTCAGCGGTTCCGCCGGCAAAACCTGCCAGCACTTTGTCGTGGTAAAGACGACGCACTTTACGTGCATTGCCTTTCATTACGGTATTACCTAAGGAAACCTGGCCGTCTCCGCCAATTACAACTTTATCGCCGCGGCGAACAGATACGATAGTAGTCAAATCAAGACCCTCTTTTTTGTCTTTGTGACATCAATGACAAGTATTTGAGGGTCTATATCGTGTTTTTCAATGGTGGGTATGGATTAATCAATGTTCCAGTTCCAAATTGCGCAACCAAACACCTGATTCCGCTGCAGTTTATGACGATCACGTTCGGCGTCACGTTTTGTTTCATAAGGCCCTAAAATAACCCGGTACCAAAGACCATTACTGCCGTCCGTTGCTCTAACCTGAGATTCCAGACCCGCCATAGCAATTTGCGCACGCAGCCTTTCTGCGTCAGCCTGCTGACGAAAAGAGCCACATTGCATAAGCTTAGGTGGACCCACTTCGCGTTCGGGTACATCCACTTCCACTTCTTTGCTTTCCAGCTCTTCAATATAACGCCAGCGTTCGGCCGACTTTTCCGGCAACAGATCGGCCGGTGGTTGCTGCACATGCGGTTGCTCAACTTCCTCGGACTTACCGCTAATTTGCACCAGAATATAAGTAAATAAGGCGATTAAGCCAATGGCAATAATAACCACGAACCAGGGGACAGCTTTACGTTCACCAACAGGTTTTGCGCCACGTTGCTGCTTTTTATTGCTTCCCTTTTTCTTAGCCGGCTTACGTTTCGGTGATTTTGGCTTACGATTCGCGTAATCCATAGTGCGTTACATCTTCTCCAGGGTTGGAATGCCCAGCAAATCCAGGCCTTGCTTCAGCACGTTAGCCGTTAACATCGACAACTTCAGGCGGCTGTTACGAAGGGCTTCATCTTCCTGATTCAAAATAGGGCAGGCTTCGTAAAAGCTGGAAAAACGCCCGGCCAGATCAAACAGATAGCCGCATAAGAAGTGCGGCATGGCTTTATCCTGAACCTGATGCAGCACTTCATTAAAACGCACCAGCTGGTTCGCAAGTGCCAGCTCACGCTCGTCATTAAGAATAATGTCTGCATCACGGTCAAAAGCGGTATCGCCGAGTCGGTCAAAAATGCTGTTCACACGGGTGTAAGCATAAAGCAGGTAAGGCGCTGTATTGCCTTCAAAGGTCAGCATGTGATTCCAGTCAAAAATGTAGTCACTGGTACGGTTTTTCGACAAGTCGGCATACTTCACCGAGCTAATACCCACCACTTCAGCAACGCGTTTCTGCTGCTCGTCTGTTAAGTCGGTCGTTTTCTGCTGAAGCAACTCGAGTGCGCGGCGTTCGGCTTCATCTAATAAATCAGCCAGTTTAGTCACACCCCCGTCACGGCTTTTGTAAGGTTTTCCGTCTTTGCCCATCACCGTACCAAAACCGTAATGGTCTAGCTGTATCTCACCCTCAACAAAGCCTGCTTTACGCGCCAGGGTAAAAATTTGGTCAAAATGCAGTGCCTGACGGGCGTCTACAAAATACATTAAGTGGTCACCGCCCAACTGTTTCTGACGGTATTCAATAGCGGCTAAATCGGTTGTGGCATACAGATAACCACCGCCTTTTTTCTGCACAATAATTGGCAGCGGTTCGCCTTCTTTACCTTTGTACTCTTCCAGGAACACGCACTGTGCACCCTGATCTTCGGTCAGCAACCCTTTTTCACGCAGGTGTTCAATAACGCCCGGCAATTTGTCGTTGTAGGCACTCTCTGCCATCACGTCATCACGGGTCAGCTTAACGCCCAAACGATCGTACACTTCCTGGCAATGGCTGAGTGATACATCAATAAATTGGTTCCACAGCTTCAGGCAGTATTGGTCGCCCGACTGCAGTTTTACCACCAACTGTCGTGCACGGTCAGCGAACTCTTCGCTGTCGTCAAAACGCTGCTTGGCTGCTTTATAAAAGGTTTCCAGGTTGCTCAGTTCATATTCTGCCGACTGGTTATCCAGCGCTTCCATGTAAGCCAAAAGCATACCGAACTGTGTACCCCAGTCGCCCACGTGGTTTTGGCGAACCACTTTATGACCTAAAAACTCGCACACGCGGGACACGGCATCACCAATAATGGCAGAACGTAAATGGCCGACGTGCATTTCTTTCGCCAGGTTAGGCGACGAGTAATCAATGACAATGGTTTTGCTTTGGTCAGCAACATCGATATTCAGGCGGTCACTGTTTAGCATCTCCGTTAACTGATCTTTCAGCTGGTCCTGCGAAATGGTGAAGTTAATAAAGCCCGGTCCGGCAATATCCATCTTCGACAGCAGAGAATTCTCCGGTACCGCATCAACAATGGCTTCAGCCAACTGACGCGGGTTCGACTTTGCCGGCTTTGCCAACATAAGTGCCAGGTTTGTCGCAAAGTCACCGTGCGACTTGTCACGAGGGCGATCCAACTGAATCTTTACTGGGTGATCCGCAGGGATTTTTCCCTGTGCTTTAAGTTGACCAATGGCTTCGGCCAGTAACTGTTCAAGTTGTTCTTTCATTAATGCGACTACCTGTATGAAAAATCGAAGAGGAAATTCAAAGCGCTTAGTTTAATCGCTACGCCCGATAAAAAAAACCGCTTAGTTGTTAATCAGCTGAAGTCTTGCGGATCGATATCCAGCGACCAGCGTACTTTTTTCAATAACGGCAAGGCGTTAATCTGCGGCAGCAAGTGCTCAATTAACTGAAAACGTAGTTTCCGTGACTGACAATGTAACAGCAATTGATAGCGGTAACGACCAGCTTTACGCTCCATTAAGGCAGGCATTGGCCCCAGTAAAAACGCACCATCAACCTGCGGCATCAACTGCTGAATTTGGGTCATGGCCTGCACCACAGAGTCTCTGTCTGTCGCCTCAGCCCTGAACAGAGCTAAATAAGAAAACGGCGGCAGCTCACTTTGCTGGCGTTCGGCTAAAGCCGTCAACGCGAAATGCGAATAGCCGTTGTTGAGCAAATCCTGAATTAAGTCATGTTCCGGATGATGGGTTTGCAGCACCACTTTACCGGCTTTGTGCTCACGCCCGGCGCGCCCGGCCACCTGAGTATAAAGCTGCCCTAGACGCTCTGCTGCCCGAAAGTCAGCGCTGTAGAGCGCGCCGTCAACATCCAGCAGCGCCACTAAAGTCACATTAGGAAAGTGATGGCCTTTTGCCAGCATCTGCGTGCCGACCAGCAAGGGATATTCATTATTTGTGGCTTTTTGCAGGTAGTCGTCTAACTGGCCTTTGCGACGGGTTGAGTCCCGGTCAATGCGCAGTACCCCGCGGCCGGGAAACATCTCTTTCAGACTATGCTCGAGCTGCTCAGTGCCCACACCATGAGAAATCATCTGCGGCGAACCGCAGGAACCGCATTGACGCGGTATCCGCTGCTGACTCCCGCAATGGTGGCACTGCAGTTGTTGATGGGTTTTATGTACTGTGTAATAAGCGTCGCAACGATGACATTGCGCCAGCCAGCCGCACTCATGACACATTAATGCCGGCGCAAACCCACGGCGATTGAGAAACAGCAATACCTGGTTGCCGCGTTCAATTTCTACCTGAATTTGTTCCTGCAGTATTTTAGAGATACCGGCTTTTATCGGTTGCTGCTTCAGGTCAATAAGCTCGTGTTTGACCATTTGCGCACCACCCGCACGTTGCCCCAGCTTAAGCCAATGAAAACGCTTGCTGACTGCGTTGTTCAACGTTTCCAGCGAGGCCGTTGCACTACCTAATACCAGCGGTATGTCCAGCAACGCCGCCCGTTTTATGGCAATGTCCCGGGCGTGGTAGCGGAATCCGTCCTGTTGTTTGTAGGACAAGTCATGTTCTTCATCGACCACAATAAGCCCCAGCTTCTGGCAAGGCGTAAACACCGCCGAACGGGTACCGATAATAATCGCTGCATGCCCGTGCTTGGCATCCAGCCAGGTATTAAGCCGCTCTCTGTCGCTCATACCGGAGTGCAGCATCACCACAGGCACATCAAAGCGTTCTTTAAAGCGCTGCAGGGTTTGCGGGGTGAGGCCAATTTCAGGCACCAGCACTAAAACCTGTTCACCACGTTCCAGCACCGGTTGCATAGCCTGTAAGTAGACTTCAGTTTTACCGCTGCCGGTAACGCCTTCCAGCAATAGCGTACTGTGCTTCTGTTGCTGGTTAATGGTTGAAACCGCTACTGCTTGCTCGGTATTTAACTCGTGACCCTGCTCCCTTAATACCGAAGGCTTCTGCTGCCAGCTTTGCGGCTTCGCCGGTGCCTGCTCACGCACTTCAATCCAGCCTTTATCCTGCAGGGTACGAAGCACGGCCGAGGTCACACCTATGTCGCTTAAGTCGCTGCGCCTGAGCGGCTGATGCTTCAGCGCCGCCAGCACTTGCTGTTGTCGTGCCGCCCCTTTTAAATCGTTAATAGACTGAGCAAGGCCTAAGTCAGTCAACGCATAAAAAGTTTCAGTCAGGTATTCCGGCGCATCGCCTTTACGCAACAAAACCGGCAGGCTATTGGCGGCTACGTCACCCAACGAGTGGTGGTAATAATCGGAAGACCAACGAACCAGCTGCCAAATATCATCCGGCCACAGTCGTTGCTCATCCAAAACCGCAGCAACCGACTTCAGCTCAAAGCCTGGCGGCTCGTCATTGGCTTCAGCAACCACATAACCAACTAACTGGCGCTGCCCAAATGGCACGCGCACACGCACTCCCTGCGGCAGCGGCTCAGCACTTTTGCACAGATAATCATAGGTTTGTCGAAGAGGTAACGGCAGAGCGACTTTATAACGTCGTTCATTGCCGGTGTTGGCTTGCTTCATGGCTCTATTCTGGAACGCTACCGCGCAGAATACAAGGCAGCAGATTCTGCTTGATCACAGGCTCAGGATCACATAAAATGCGCGGCTCTTAATTCATTGATGTTTTTTTGCGCATGGTGTTCGGCTTTGGATCGAATGGCGATGCGGCCCATAACTGAGGTAACCCCATGAAACAAGGTATTCATCCTAAGTACGAGACTTTAAAAGTCAGCTGTTCTTGCGGTCACACGTTCGAAACGCGTTCAACCCGCTCAGAAGATCTTCACCTGGACGTATGTTCAGAGTGCCACCCGTTCTACACTGGTAAGCAGCGTGTAATGGACACTGGTGGTCGTGTTGACAAATTTAAGAAGCGTTTTGGTGCTCTGGGCAAGAAATAAGCCTAAGAAAACTTATAGAAAACGCTGCTTAACAGCAGATTTTAAGAAAAAGGCGCTAAACAGCGCCTTTTTTTGTGCCTGTTTCGCTAAGCGGCCTATTGTTAAAGAAAAGTTAACTGGTGTACTTTTAAACACATTGGAAATTTCATTCACCTCATGACCCTCAAAGGCGGAGGTAAGATTTGTTTATTAGCACAAAAGCGATAGACTGATCGGCATTCTGATCACCAGACTCAGGTATCACCGCATGACAGACTTTCGCCAACAGGCACTGGATTACCATCAATACCCGACCCCGGGTAAAATTTCCGTTGAACTCACCACCCCTGCTGAAACCAGTAAAGATTTAGCGCTGGCCTACAGCCCGGGCGTAGCAGAGCCGGTTCGGGAAATCGCGCAGGACCCGGACAATGCTTACAAATACACGGCTAAAGGCAACATGGTTGCTGTTATTACTAACGGAACGGCTATTCTCGGTCTGGGTAATTTGGGGCCACTAGCGTCAAAACCGGTAATGGAAGGTAAAGCACTTTTGTTCAAACGCTTCGCCGGGCTGGATTCCATTGATATTGAAGTCAGTCACCGTACCACACAGGACTTTATCAATACGGTTGCCAACATTGCTGATACCTTTGGCGGTATTAACTTAGAAGACATTAAAGCGCCTGAGTGTTTTGAAATTGAGCAGGCCTTAATAGAACGCTGCAATGTACCGGTATTCCATGACGACCAACACGGTACTGCCATTGTTACCGCAGCCGGTATGCTTAACGCGCTGGAAATTCAGGGCAAAAAACTGGCCGAGTCACGCATTGTTTGTCTCGGTGCCGGCGCAGCAGCAATTGCCTGTATGGAGCTTCTGATTAAATGCGGTGCACAGCGCGAACACATTTACATGCTCGATTCTAAAGGCGTTATTCACACCCGCCGTGACGACTTAAACGAATACAAGCAACTGTTCGCTAACAATACCGATAAGCGCACGCTAAAAGATGTTATTGAGGGTGCTGATATCTTTGTTGGCGTTTCAGGCCCAGACCTGCTCAGCCCGGAAGAGCTGAAGCTAATGGCACCTAACCCGGTTATTTTTGCCTGCTCAAACCCTGATCCGGAAATTAAACCGGAAGTTGCTATGGCAGCACGGGACGACTTAATTATGGGAACTGGCCGTTCGGACTATCCGAACCAGGTGAACAATGTACTCTGTTTTCCCTTTATGTTCCGCGGAGCATTAGATGTGCGGGCAACAGCCATTAACGATGAAATGAAGGTGGCAGCGGTAGAGGCCATTCGTCAGCTGGCGAAAGAGCCCGTGCCCGATTCCGTGCTAAAAGCAGCCGATGTCAAAGAATTAAACTTCGGCCGCAACTA
>CERU01003191.1_pt1 | contig 13751 bp, 7 predicted proteins | sample 530741 | NCBI WGS metagenome assembly CERU01 (sample SAMEA2620925, study PRJEB7988) | marine metagenome | biome: marine biome (ENVO:00000447); feature: deep chlorophyll maximum layer (ENVO:xxxxxxxx); material: "saline water (ENVO:00002010), including plankton (ENVO:xxxxxxxx)" | depth 30 m | reverse complement strand
TATGTGTCTGAACCTGCGTAGTCCTTGACAATCAGCGCACCACCATCAGTGTAAATGAGAAACTCCCCTTCGGAATTGCCCATGTGGAAACCTACTCCAGCACTTTGACCAGAATCAAAGGCAGCAATAGTCCCATCAACCTCTAGTAATCTATCGATGCTCGCTTCTCCTGCGGTCTTCCCGATGAGAACTTGACCATCGGTGGCTTTTATGGTGACTCTCGTTTCGTCTTGGTCTGTTACTAGTTTTAGGTCCTCATTGTAGGAACCTATGATACCCTCATCGACTATGACTCCCTTGTTGAAGTAGTACTTCGGCCTGTCCGTGTAGAAATGTGACCAACTCGCGTTGTTCGGTCCTATGTCTACGTAGCCATAAGCGCTGGTTATCCTCATCATAGCAGGAGTATCTATCTTCACGTTATTCCCACCGAGAGACTTCTTGCCAATCGTCAAGTCCTGATTTGCAGCAGAGTAGATACTGCCAGCGAAGTCGAACACCATGTCTACTGTGTTGCTGCCGTCTCCGATATGGATGTCAGCATCCAAGTCCCCAATCAGCAGACCGACTGAGGATGTGAGGACTAGGTTGCCACTGCTGTCCAACTGGATTGTCCCATCGATATTCCCACCACTGTCCTTAAACTCAATCTTCCTTGAGGCTGGGGTGATAAGGACGTCATCACTCATTTCATACCACCGAACCTTCTAGTGACTTCTCCGTGAGTGGAACCCAATCGGACGCCTTGATTGGTGGTGGCGCCGTGAGAGTTGCTCAGATGCATGTCCCGGTGAGCGTAAGGCTTGTCTATCCTGATGTCGATGGGCTTCATGTAGAACCCTTCATTAGCCACGTTAGCCATGTCCGTATCACGAGCCATCACTCCGGCTTCTACCATCCTCATGAATGGTTGAGGGTCCACTACCAAATCAATATTCTCATACGTGGTAGCGAAATTAGCGTCAGCGAACTGCTGCTGGGTAGAGCCTTGTGTCTGCATGCTTATCCACTCAGTAGTGGATGAACTACCGAAAGGGTCGCCGGAGTCAGCACCTGAATAGCCACCGAGGATGTTATGCACCGTCTGGACATAGGCGTAGGGCTCCGTCCCACTCCAGTTGGAAGTTCCTTTGCAAGTCACTCTGATTCGGGCCGTCGCGTTGGGAGGAATCAAGAACAACTCGTTGATGACTGCCTGCTCCCCATCATCATGGAAGGTCCTCTGACAGAAGTAGGCCTGTTCATCAGCGTCCCACTCGGAGCGCATGTAGTAAGAGTAATTGATGACCTTGTCGTACTCGAAGTCAGCCTCCACGACTCTGAACATACCAGTCCCGCTCGAGTATCCCTGTCGTGATGCGTAAGAACTGCCGGACACCCTCACCTTGCCCAAGACATCCTCGATACCACGGAATCTGGAGTAGAAGCAGACGAACTTGCCTTCTCCCACCTCGCTCATGTACGGTCCTTGGTAGAGGGAGTCCTTGATGTCGATTGCCCACATGGAACCAGAGTACCCAGTGTGTCGATTGACTCTGATGGGGTCTAGGTCTACACAATTCACCTTGATGTTATGCAAGCCTCTACCTGCATTGTAGACAGGCTCGTAGTAGATGGCCCGCCCACCGATTCTATTGCCGTAGCAGTAGGCGACCTCATGGTTGTAGTGAGTGCCTTGGACACGCAGAAATCTACTGGCACTCCTAGCGCCGAAGCAATTGTAGAGTCTCTGACTGGGGTCCCAATGTATGGTGAAGGCGTCCTGCCCATTCACTGATACACAACAGCGGAAGCATGAGTTCCTGAAGTCATAGCCCCACATCCCCGAGTAGTCACGACGACCATTGTCGTTTATCATGACGGAGACTCCTTCCACCCAAGGTTCGTTCGACATGGTCTGTATCTTGGTGGTATTGGCGAGTGTCACAGGCAGGTTGTCAGTGCTGCCATAGCCCCTCATGACGAACCCAGCACGAAAATTGCTGTTGGTGTTACCGACATTGTGGAACCATACGTCCTTGAGGACTATCTGCCTGTCGTAAGTACTACTGGTGTGCTCGATATAATAGTGGCAGATGTTAGTGGAAGCATCGAGGTCAGTGCTCCCAGTCTTCTTGGCACCGATTATGATGTCCCTGTTCATCTTGACAACTAGAGAGCCTATGCCGACAGTGTACCCTATCTGCCCTGTCAGTGTGATGGTGTCACCGGAGACGCTCTGCACAATGTGCCTGCACTCGACGGAGTTGTAATCACGATTCGAGACACTGCCATCAGTGGTCTGGAGGGCACACTCTATGACTATCACGTCGTCTGCGACAAAGCCTGTGGCGTCACCGACTGTCACGGTGGTGGCGGACGTGCTGTTGATGGCTGTGGTGACGCTCGTAGCACACTTCCTGACTCTCGAGTTGTCACTGTGAGGCTTGTGCAACCCAGTGACGAAGACTCTGGCGTTGGCGATGGAGGGGTCTGCATCCAATGCGTATGGGTTTTCATCGGCTAGGTTCTTCAGTTTGAGAGTGTGTCTGGTATAATCGATGCTGGAAATACGACAGACGTTACGGTTGTTCCCAGTGCCGAAGATGATGCTCTGGTTCACTCTGAAGACCTTTGAGTTGCTGACTGTGATTTCACTTGGTATCGCATTGGCATCGAAGCCGGTGATAGTCACATCGTCAGGTCCCACGAACCATCGGAAGTAGATGTTGTCACCATCTACGTCATGGACCCAGACTCCTTCGTCCTCGTACCTACAGAACTCATACTCCCCAGTGTCTGTAGACGTGCAATCGTATATCGCTATCCAATCCCCGGCTACGAAGCGACTCCCAGTGCCTAAGTCGACAGTGAGAACAGTGTCACCGATGTTATGCGCTGCAGACAATTGCGAAGTAGGAAGGGGGTCAGTTCCCTCTGCGATGTGAGCGGCGTTAGCCTCGTTCTCGAAGTGGATGCCATGGTTTTCCCCACTTGTACCACTGAAGTATATCTTCGACCCCGGTTTCTGATGGAGGCAACCCCCACCATCTATCAACAAAACCCCATCTACATCCATCTCCACTTGGTGTATGAGTACCCCATTACTTGCTATGGTTATGTCACCGAACCCATCACCCACGTTCAACTTCGTACCGTAAGTCACATTGTGTCTCACGGTCACTGTTTGACCAGCACCATCCGGGTAGCCTATCCCGGCAGTCCAAGTGCTGGGATTGTCCCAAGCACCATCCTGAGCGCTAGTCCAATTTGTCATATTCCACCTCCATCTTATCCACGTCCTTCCTCTCAGCCTGTATGAAGTAGTAGAAGTCAGGGGACTTGGTGATGAAACCACCTACCACTACCTTCTCCCTATCCACGCTCTTGACATAGAGGTTCTGCGTCCGCCCCTTGGCTGTCAGTTGCACTGTTATCGTGTCCTCGTCCACCAACCCCAACCAGTAGTCTGGCAGTTCGATTGTCTCGCCTACCTGATGCCCTCGAATGTAGACTCCGTGTTCTGGCCCTTCAAGCACTCCGTGATGGAGTCGCATGCCCTCCTTGGTCGGGTGTTCTATGTCGAATGACTTGGTGGTGGCCTTCAATGCACCGTTGACGTGGAACAAAGCAGAAGGGGTGAAGGTCATGTCAGCAGTGGTGACACCCACCTTGACATTAGCGTGACCGCCGAGGTTGATGACTCTACCTTGCCCGCTCTTGATTTGGAAGACAGCAGACCCATCATAGCCTACCAGACCGTACTCATTGTTATCACTGCCTTGAAAACGAACGAACATATCATCAGTGTCACTAGTGTCTTTGAGATTTATCTTCGCATCAGAGGACTGTATGTCAAGATGGTAGCCCGGAGATGCAGTTCCTAAACCGACATGGCCTGCTGTAGTCATTGCGAATCTAGTATTGACATGGAGATATGCGTTGGAGTCGTCTTGGCTTATCTTGAACTTGTCACTGTCGCTGTTGTCGACACCCATGGACCAGACAGAGCCACCAGAGAAGAAGAGGGCAGCGTCACCAGTACCAGCATTGTCTATCTTCACCTGTGGGAAGTTGCTATCATTGTCCGTACGCACGACCAACGCGGTGTTCGGTGCAGTGGTACCTATCCCTACATAACCATCCTCGTCAATTATCATTTTTGATGTAGGGTCACCCCCCTCTTTACGAGTGTAGAAATTAAGAATGCCGCTTCTATTGTCATCGGTTGTGTTGGCCTTCTCACCTGCTATCTTAGCCCACCAAGAAGTGCCACTACTAGAATCATCAATACCTCCGAAGATAACTGCCCCACCGGGGTTTGAGCCATCGTATGCAGTTTGAGTATCAACAAGGCTCAGATGGGATTTGTAGGTGTTGGTGTATTGCGAGCCACTTCGTATATCGAGTGAGATGGCGGGACTCGTATAGCCTATTCCGACATTACCACCGGATTCGATAGTCAATAATTCCGTATTACTCCAAGGATTCGCGTTTGTTCCGTAATTGAAAGCCAGTCTATCCCCTGTGTTTGAACCTACGCTTCCGGTGTTGACCCAATGGGATATACCGAAGGTGTGAATTAATGCCCCATCTGTTCCATTGACGAATCTCTTGAAGGCTATGTTGTTAGCAACTGTTGTATCATCATCATAGGAGAGTAAATCTAGGTTCCCATCATTGGAGGATATAGCCAAACTTGAACTACTCATCAAAGCAGCCGAAGCGGGGTTGTTTCCGGCTGCAATTTGTAATTTTGAATCAGGACTCGTAGTGCCTATTCCGACATTACCCGCAGATGTGACATTGAATCTATACGAAGTTGTATCAACATTGTATAGCCCGAATGCGCCACCGCCGATACCTGCATTGTCAGCACCGGATACTATTCTCCATTCATCTCCACCCGTTCCTGTCGAATCAAGGCTAATCTGAGCACCTGTTGCATGAGATGAATCCACACTCAATGACACTTCTGCGTCATCTGAGATGTGAACTTTAGTGCCGGGACTCGTAATGCCTATTCCGACATTACCTGCCCCTGTGATTCTCATTCTCTCTTCGGTTGTATCTCCGGCAGAAGCAGTGTTGTTAGTAGAGAATACAAGTGCGCCTCTTGAGAATGAGTTTTCAATCAAGTGGCTTATTTTCGCACCGACTGTGGTAAGGTCGCTTGACTGTGAGAATCCTATCGAGACTGCATCTCCGGCGGTGCTACTTTCTGTGGCTTTGAGCATGAGATGAAAGTCACCATCTGCGGGCGATGAGTCAAAGTCATAGGCGGTTTTCTCAATGTGAGCCTTGCTTACTGGAGAAGTTGTGCCTATCCCGACTTGACCACCTCCATCTATGTAGAAGCGGTCGCTGTTGTCCAAGGTAATCTTGTACGTGTCATCACCTAAGGTGATTTGATTGTAGGTAGTGTCATCGAAATCCCTACGCAGTACAAGATTCCCAGACTCTGAAGAGATTGTGCCGTCACCGACAATCAGGTTCTTCTTTACCCTGAAATCACTTTGCGTACCCATAGATTACCACCATGACTTCACTGTCCACCATAGTATCAATACTCCTCCAAGAGAGTGGCGAATACCTTAATCTTGTATGTATCAGTAGTCGCGGGGGTAAAATTGACATCAACTACGTTGTCACCGCTCCCCGCAGAGTCAGCGACATCAAAGGTACCGAGAGCGGCTGCCCCAGTGAACACAGACGCGTACTCAACAGCGAATACTTTGGCATCAGCGTCACCTTCAGGTCCGTCAGCGCCCTGATAAGTGACTAGCATCTCCACAGCATGGGCCTCCGTCTCCGTCTCATCATTGGTTACTTGTATCAGTAACTTCGCAGTCCTGACAGCATCACCATCGTAGGTAAAGATGGTAGTGACGCTACCACTGTTCGTTATGGTAGTCTCCCTAGTATCCATTCGTGCAGCCCATGTTTGCCCAGCAGTCCCATTAGAGATGTAAGGCTCCACTAGCGTCTTATTCGATAGAGTCTGCGCCTCTGTGGTACCCACCACGGTGCCGGGTAGGGTCTTTCCTAAGACTTGGTTGTTGGTAAGGACATCAGTACCTGCAATTTTGTAGGACTCGCTGGTTGTGGCCAAATCTATGTCTACGTTTGATTGAAGTGCTGTCCTACCATGTACGTACTTCCAGTGGATGTTATCGGTGCTTCCGTCCGTACACTCAATTTCCATTCCACTACCATCTGCGTTTGTCAGAGTGTCGTTGCCTTTCGAGATGGTAATCAGGTCGTCTTCCACTGTTATTTGAGTAGTAGATATGGTGGTGGTCCCGCCATTAACCACTAGGTCTCCTGCTATGGTAGTAACAGAGTTCGCACCTGAACCAATGGTGATGTCTATCTCGTCCTCGGCATCGCCATCTGTCAGGACTATTCCCGACTGCATTTCCCCGTCATGGGAGGCGACTTGCAAGGACAACTTTCCACCTTCCGCCCCATCTGACGCATCCGATATCTCTGCATCGATTCGTGCGTACTCGATATCCTCTGGAGTACCTGCATCATTGTAACTGTGGAAACTGATAGCACCGATGTCATCACCATCTTGCCCAGCACTACCGTCGTTGTTCCTGTTCTTCACGAACTTCAGAGAAGAACTGCTAGCGTTGTTGGCACCATCATTGATAGTCAGGGTATTACCAGTGAAAGACAAGTTAGCCTCTGCATCCAACTCGGTAGTAGTGCTGCCTACTGTGACTAACTCATTCTCAGTGGCATTGTTCAGTGCTGTTATCGTACCACTGCTTTGCGCTACCCAAGACATTACACCACCAGTGGTCGATGACAAAATGTACCCGGAAGAACCGGGAGCGGCTGCGGGCAACTGGTAGGTAACACTACCAGAAGCAGAGTCGTGCCCCTTGAGTGATGTGGTCTGACCATTACTGGTGAATCCTAGTGCAGCCCCAGCCTTCTTGAGAGTGAGGTTACCAGCACTCTCGAGTTTCAGGAGAGCGTTTGCTTCCTCCAAGGGATTGTTGGCACTATTCACCACGCTGTCGAAGGGGCTAGCATAGTACCCGACAGTGAGATGGTTGGAACTGGCTGAGCCACCACGATTCCCTACCCTGCCTATGGCAAAGGAATTACCACTACTACTGCGGCCCTGTGTGAATACTACACCTTGCCCTACATGGATGTTCTCTGCTTGGTCGAGGAGTAATGCATTACCCATTCCGTTGTAAGTCGTACCTGCGACATCATCGTTGCCTATGTCAGTATGAAGGCGGGCCTCGACGTAATTGTACGCAGTAGCAGCATCTGACCCGCTCAACGCAGGGCCATTGACTTGAAGTCGGGTGTTTGTCTCTATAGCAGAGCCACCAACCCGCCCTGTGCCGCTAATAAGACCAGTGCTAGAGGCACTGATGGTGGTGAACGAGCCTGCAGCGGGTGTGTTCCCACCGACTACGCCGTCTAACGGCCCTGAGAACGCGCTGGATGTTATTGATGTGGCAGCAGAGACTGTGCCTAGGTTGGCTATAGTGGTGCCTGAGAAGGTGCTGTTCTTACCAAAGACAATCTGCTCGCTACTATTAGTCGTTGTGAATTTGACATAGGAGTTGGAACCCTCTGTGATGTCCAGAGCACTAGCGAGGTCGTCCCCCATCAGTATGATGGACTTGGCAGTGTCGGCTCCACTGAAATCCAGTTTCAGACCGTTGCCTGCCGCATCAACACTGAGGCTATCTGCATTGATATCGCCTACGTTGGTGATACTGTTGTCCCCGAGGCTCAAGTCACCAGCGAGGGCTGTGATGGTAATTGTACCGATAGTTCCACCTGATATCTTGTCACCGCTGATTTGGTCGTTGGCTAGGGTGAGGGTACCAGCAGAGACATCGAGATTTCCTATCGTCACTGTGCCATCAGCAGCGATGCTCATTCTGGACGCTGGTGTCCCTGCGCCAGAGCCGCTAGTCCCTCCGGGCGCTGTCTTGAAGTCGAGTATGCCCCCAACACCTGTGCCATTGCCTGCACCGGCGCTTATCGTGAGACTCTTCCCGTCAGCATCTGTGCCAACTACGGTGTCCACGGAGATAGTAGCATTCACAGAACCATTCAGGTGAATGTCACTACCACCGACAATCAGTCCTTCTGCTACTTTGAAATCGCTCAATGTACCCATCTAATCACCTCATATCGCTATGGCTCTCCAGTAAGCCTTGATATGTACCTTGTCCCCATTGGAATCTGACGTCGCTGTCAATTCTAAACGTGCCTTGTTGCTATTCACTTTGCAAGCGTAGTTTGCTTGTGCCGTCCCTGTGTTGCCAGTGGTCGAGTCTGACTGGGTGACACTGTACACGCTGAGAGGTATCTCTGTCGCATTGACTGGGACGCTCTTCGCTGTCAAAGCAACTCCAGTGGCAGTAGTGGTCGCTGCGTTGCTTATTGTGAGTGTCCCACTACCCACATTCGTGATGGTCGTATTGTTGGGAATCCCGGTGCCTGTGATTGACATGCCTTGGGTCAAGTCATCCATGGGAGTGACACTAGCCAAGGCGTTACTGCTTTGTGTGTTGCCAGTGAAAGTAGCCACCGTGAAGGGAGTCGTTATCAATATCTTAGCGACCTCGTACTTCTTGTCAGTCACATTGGCTATCTCCACGGTGACTTCAGCAGCACGGAACTTCAAGAGGTCATAGAGGTCTAGGGTAGTAGCAGAGGATGTGCTGAATGAGGAAGCGGTAGTAGAATTGTATTCGTAAGCCACCGACTTCATCTGCATCGTGGTCTCCGGTGTGGATTGTTGCACACCTAAACGGTCGGTGTCAGAATCCACGAAGAGCATGTGAGTCTGGTTATCCGACTCAGCCCTGAAATCCACATTAGCGTCAGAATCATCATTGATGACTATCTCTGTGTCCTTGATGGTCAACTGGTCATCATTGGATGAGGTCTGGTCGTCAATCCCAGCAAGGGCTGCAAGTGGAGTGTAGAACTCCAGACCATCTGCACCGGAATTAACTCTAACCCCTTTACCTGCCTGTCCACTGAAAGAACTGGGGTCCACGTCATCTAAGGCTAAGAAACTAGTCACTCCACCTGTAGAATAGGGTAAAGCGAGCCAAGCACTGCCATCATACACGAACTTTCTTCTCGTCCCAGACGGGCTTGTGCCTATCACTGAGTTATTCAGACCAGTGGGGTCGAATATGACCTTCCCGTTACCAGTGTTCGTCACGAACACCTCAATGGTGTGACCCTCTGGGAAGAGGTAGTTACTACCACTCTTCTCAGGTGAGAGGGTTACTGCCTGACCAGCATTGACATTAAATATGAATGACTGGTCTCCGTATGAAGTGATGGTGTATGAAGCATCATTCAAAGCACTGCTAGGTGCAGACACCCCCTTGCTGAACAGCCTTTTGCTGACTAGGTTCAACTCGCTATTCTCCTGACCAGCGAAGAACAACTCATCCTTCATGGTCCTACCACCTCTGTCTTCACCATCGCCCGGACCGAAGCCGAGGCTGGAACCGCTCTTGCTAGTAGACATCCATAGAACACCTGCATCGATGAGAGTTGAACTGGTATTGGCATTGGTCCCCACGTCACCACTCTCGGGTGCAGCAAACAAGGCCCTGAGTTCGGCTGCTGTCTGGACACCTGTATTGCCAACACGCACTACTTGACTGCTCGTGCTACCACTGTCTGCTCCCAGAGCACCGCTAGTGATAGGGAACATGTAGAGTGGGTTGCTCCTCAGATACGTCCTCTTGTCGTTAATCTCTATGACATTGACCTTGTGAGAACCACCACCGCTGTTGTATTCACAGCGTACGGTGGCTAGGACGACGACATTCTGGTTCTTCCTAGTGGTTCCAGTGTCATAATTACTGAGGTACTGGCTGGGCAATGAAGGGTAGAGCCCTGTGCTAGTCTTGACGGGGGTGCCTCCATCAGCATAGACCCTGCCAGAGCCACCCTGTGATGCCACGTAGACCACGTACATAGACTGCTCACCTGACGCTGCTAAGGCCGTGCCGGAACCATGGGTTCCAATGGTGACAGTGGAAGTCCCACCCGGCCCTCCTCCAAATTCATAGAGTTGCCCTTCCAAAGTGACATAACCACCTGTGATAGTGAGGGTATTCGCGGAGGCTTTGGCAACATAGCCGGGATTGTTAGCGACATCATTCCTAGAAGCCGCGGACATGACTGTGTCTTGCATGCGGAGTATGCCGTTCCCTTTCAGTCCCTGAAGCATGTTAGTCAGTGTGGGTGAAGAGAGAGAGTCTCCGTCTCTCAACCCGTCATTGCCTAGGGTGTGACCAGCAGCAGTATGTCCACTCAATGCGTCTACCATGTTATCTATTCCTTGTTACCCTAGTCAGCCCTATCTGTCTACGCATACTGGGCCTTCGTACCCCTATCTTAGCGTGCCGACTGTACTGCTTCTGCTTCTTCCTTTTGAGGTTCTTGTTGGCCAGCCTCTTGACACGAGCAGCCGCTAGTCTAGCGGGGCGTTGTGATATGTAGGAACGCCTCGCCATCATTCGACCTCCAAGATGAATGCGAACTCTACTTCATTATTAGTGCCTTTCTTGAATGCAGGTATGGCTGTCCTGAAAACAGGTATGAACTCACCAGTGGTGGAGTCTTTGTACTGGAGGTACACTTCTTGCACATCAGCAGCAAAAGTGTAGGAGGAGTCGAAGGAGCCCTCTACCAGTATGCTATTATCATCTATGATGCGCACCGTAGGAGTGATGGTGGCTAGTGAACGAGCCCCTCCGTCTTCCGCTGTGGCGATGGTACCATCGCTCCCTATGTGTAGTTCATTGACGAGAGTGGCTAGATGTTCTACCATCCTACGCTTGATTGAATTCAACAACGGCATTACAACTTCACCTTCTTCGCACTGCTCTTGACAGTTCCAATCTCATGAGACCTTCCTCGCAAAAGTCGCACTGTGAGATTGTTGGCTGGTATGGTGGCACTTGATGGTGCGAGGACGCTCACTCCTGTGAAGGTTGTGTTAGTTTTCCCGGTATATGTGGCGTGTATGCCATCATTGATGACTAAATTACCCGTAGTGGGGAAGCCTGTGGTGGATGAGACGGTCAACGTCGTACTGCTGAAGGAGCCGCCAGTCAGACGAGGAGTCAAACCCGTCCCAATAGCACCACGGCTTGAGGCGTTACCTGTATCGAAGCCACGATGCCCTATTAGGAAGCCAGAGTGACTGTCGACACCATCATTGGCTAGAGTGATATCTGACGTGTCGCTAAAGGAACGTACCTTGCTACCCATCACCGCTCTAGTCTTCACGAGGGCTTTCACTCGCATGCTGGAAAGACCGATGGCGCTGTATTCCTTGAGTGTGACTGAGTTGTCCAGCCTAGGCGCTGAGTCATCAGCAGCGTCCTCAAGAGAGACATCGATGTTGGCTTGCAAGTCTTCGACACCGACGTCATAACTTATTAAGGTGAAAGAACTAGTGCCTTCAGGGTATGAGTGAGTTGCTTCTAGTATCGCAGTGCGTGTAGAAGAAGGCATGTTGATGTGATGGTAGTCCACCACATCTCCCGGTTGTATGTCCCATGCCTTCAGATGGCCGTCACTCTTCAGGCTGGACTGGGCTTTCCTGTTCAATCTGAGCATCTGATTGGCGCTACGACGGGCTGCTGCACGTGTGTTGGCTGTCGGGTCAAGATGTGACATGGCTTTGATGACATTGTCCTTCTTCTGCATCTCTACGTCATCGACTTGGGCGATGTTGTTGTTGTTCAGAGCATTGCTAGGGCCTTGCACTGTGACCTTGTTGGCAATGTCGACTATCGGGTCTACCGTCACATTGCTAGCCACTAACGCCTCTATCGAGCGGTCGCTTTGAGAGAAGGCAGACGGTGCGTAGGTGAAGTTGCCGTACCTATCAGAGAATAGCATGTAATGGTCGTATCGAGCGAGGAAACGAAGAGCGGTGGGTATGGTGACCCTGCGGAAGTCCTTTGAGACGAAAGAGGTAGAGTGGCGCAAGAGAGAGGAACCGGGATGCTGGCTGTCCACGCCGCTTCTGGAGCCTGAGTATGGTAAGGACAATGAGACTGAGTTCAACGAGTGCTTCTTATCATCGAATAGCCTCATGGCTAAGTCAGTAGTCCTCAAACCGACGTTCACTATCTGCCCGGCCTGCAGTGGCAAGTCCGAGTCTCTCAACCCTAACTGAGTGAGTGACCTGCCAGCAGTGTCCTTGAGTCCTACCTCTGTGGATTTCTCACGAGTTGTGATGGTATCGGGGAGTATCCTGTCTTCCCCTGAGAATAGCATCAAGGGCGCTACACTATTGGTAGTCAACTTACCATCGTTGTAGAACACAGGGATATTGTCATTGACACCCGGCGCTTGCAAGTGAGTGAGGTGCAATACACCGACCTCCTCGCTGTAATCATACCCCTTACCAAGAGTGACTTGGAAGTCGGATGTGGTAGGCCTGCTGAGACCTAGGCTTTTTCCCGTGGTTACGTCAGTCACCACCTTGTAGGCAGCATGGTGAACCGCATTGTCTACGAACTTGGGACTGGAGATACGACTGCCTACACTACCGTGTATGGCATCTTGCTTAGACCCTGCATGAGCCGTAGTAGCGAAAGTTGGGAAGGAGGGCATCAGTCATTCGTCCTGTTATCTGTATGTGAACTCTCCCCAGAGTGGTCGCTTTTGTTCAAATCATCGCCGGGATAGAGGGATTGAGTGTAACGTGGTTGTACTGTGTAATCACCTGAGCGAGATGCGTCTCCTCTGAGGTGCTGCAAAGTGTTGTCTGACACCGTGATACGTGCTACTGACTGCCTCAAGGAGGGAGTGAAGCCTGACGCTTCGTAGCCGGGTATGATTGGGCCGACGCTATAAGGAACTTGGTAGGTCTTCTGCGCTGTTGTTAGTTCTCCATCACTATCAGTCTTATCATCAGCCCAAAGATTGTAGACAGGTGGGTACGGTGGGTTGGTCGGGCTTACCACTGTGCTTCTGACGTGTATAGAGGTACCAAGGGTAGAGCGACTCGAAGGTGCGTCATAGAGGAAGACACCATAACGCCCACCTGCTGTGCTACTAAGGGCATTGGTCTTCTCTCTGAATATCTCCAGATGGCGATGGTCCAATACTCTGACGGGCCTGACTAGGAGTTTCACAGACATGTCACTGGTGTTGGTGTTCTTGGAGTGTGCTTCGTGCGCTGTAGTCTCGTAAGGATTGGAGGAGAGGTACTCAGCGTGCCTGCCAGATGCGAGTCCCCACCCCATATCAGATACAGGTTCTACGTAATTGCTGATATCGAGTATCAAATTGCCACCCAGAGGCCATATGCCGTGGGTGTAGTTCAATCTCATGGCCTGCACATTCGTCGGCTCCCCCGAGTCTGATGTGAAATTCAAGACAGATAGGTCGTAGTCAGAGAAGGCCCTGTTCTTGGTCCTGACACCGCCTGCTACTAAGTACCTACGTCCCGCTATCCTATCTGTGTGCAGGCTATGACCCTCTGTAGATACGATGACGTAATCCTCTGGAGGCTTTCTTTGCACCTCGCTTAGGGTGATACTATCCAAACCGATGCGTGGGGTGAGTCTGGATATGGGTTCCTGCAGGTCTTCACCAGCAGGCAGCAGGCTCTCAGTCTCCTTCTCTACATTCGAGCCGGGCATGGCTTGAGGCTTGAGGAGCCCATCATCAGCATGGAGGTCTAGGACTCTTGATATGCCTTGGAACACCTCTCCTCCTTGGAAGTCATCGTT
>CERU01033186.1_pt1 | contig 14015 bp, 27 predicted proteins | sample 530741 | NCBI WGS metagenome assembly CERU01 (sample SAMEA2620925, study PRJEB7988) | marine metagenome | biome: marine biome (ENVO:00000447); feature: deep chlorophyll maximum layer (ENVO:xxxxxxxx); material: "saline water (ENVO:00002010), including plankton (ENVO:xxxxxxxx)" | depth 30 m | reverse complement strand
GTAGTTATAAAGTCTTTGTGCAAGATCGAAATCAGTAACACCTTTATAAGTTGAACAATATGTAGCGGCCCTTGCAAAAGCTTCTTGAGCATGAGTTTCATCCTTCCAAAAATATCTATCTTTAAGTGTGTCCAAAGAAAAATTATCTAAGTTTTTTTCTTTGTCGTAATCAATTTCAATTCCTAAATAGAATTGTTTACCTTTTTTATTTGAGGTCTTTGATACCATCTAAACCGTCCTTTTTTCTTAATTGTTCCTTGCGGTGTTGTTTGTGTTTGCCTTTACTTTTTTTATTAAAGCGTTCTTTACGTTCCGCTTTCCTGTCCCAAGTCATCTTTATTCTCCATCCAAAACTCTATAAGTTTATTCTCATACCAAGCAGCTTTCTTTTGATCTTCTATAGGGGAACCTTTATATCTCATCCTCCATCTATATTTTAAAGAGTTACCTCGTAAGTACCCTATAAACTCATCAGGAGATAGCATAGCCTCTATAGCTTCTATGCATTCTACTGCACCTTGATTATAGTGTTCTGGATTATTTATGTTATCTACCATAGCACTATTAATAAGTTTAGAATAAGTTTTACCAAGAGTAGATGGGCCTTTCCTTAAAGGCTCTTCTTCTTCAATCCTTCTAGCATTCATCTCATCCCACTCTTGAGGTGTTGCGTCATCAATACTGCTCATCAGTTGTCTCCTTATTTCTTGCAGTTTCATCTATCCAAGATTCAGGTATAGTATCTACACTATACCATTTGAAATCGTTAGCCCATGCCCATTCAGCATGACTTCTTTTAGTTCCATCTTTACGTCTTTTAGCGGCTGGCATAGGAGCATTAGGTTCTGCGAAGAGAAACACAAGCTCTACATCAGGGGGTAGTACTTTTTTAATCCAAACATATTTACTATATTCAGAGTAATCCCAGAAACGTCCTTTAGATTCTAAAAGGATTTTCTTACCATCTATTAAGCGAACAAAGTCTGGATTGTATTTGTGTTCTACAATATATTCTACTGGCTTTTCTTTATGGTGTTCCCAATCTTTAAGAATCCCTTGATGTAAAAGATATTCCCAATTAGAATCATATCCAGTAACTAAGTTTTTTTCTACAGGACGTACCGCTCTTTTTTTTCTTCTTCCTGATTTAACTTTCATGTAGAATAATCTTTGTAGTTATTATTAAAATAATTATAATCAATAGATGCTATGTCTATACCTGCCTTATACATTTTTTTAAGGTTTTTTCTAACCCACTTTTTAGAGTATGTACTAAGATATAAAGTTTTTATATTATAGTAATACTCTTGTTTAGGTAGATATTTGTAAACATCTTTATATTTAATTTCTTTTTCTTCAGCTATAAGAGAAAGAAGCCAATGAGTTAATATCTCTTCAGTCTTTCTACTAATAAGCTTGCAAGTTTTTCTATTCATACTTCTTCAACTTTAGGTTCAGATACTATTTCTGTAAAGTATACTAAGCCTTTAGCATACTTAAAAGTACGCAGCCCTTTACCATCATTAGAATCTTTATGACATTCATATTTATATTCACAATATGAACATTGACGAGGTAATTTCATATTACCTTTTGTGCCTTCTGGGATGGGATCGTAGCACAAAGGAGGCGGGTTGTCAAGCGATAATTCAGATTTTAAATTACTAATTCTATCATTAACATTTACTTTATCCATATCATCTGGCTGATAAAAACATAGCTCTCCACTATCTTTAGAGATAACAAGGAACCCTCCATCCGAAGTACCTTCTGCTTTTTCATATCCAGATAACTGAGCTAGATAACCAAAGGGATCGTCTTCAGCTACTGTACCTTTTTTAAATTTATCAAAAGAAAGCCTTGATGCAGTCTTAACATCTACAACTTCTCCATTAATTTTACAATCAATGTGTCCAGATATTCCGTCAACATTTACTTCTTTCTGTTGATCTGTAACTTTGTACCCTGCCATTCTAACAAACATTAGAACTATTGCTTCTAGAATATGACCATATAAAAATCTTATTTGATTAGACGCTGACAGTGTGGTTTCATTTTGATTTTTATTTTCAAACCACAACTGTCTAGATGGTCTACCAATATTAGACATTCGTAAAGAAAACTTTTTGTTTCTTTCATTAGGTTTAGCCCAATGTATTAGAGCCTCTCTAAGATCATCTACAGTCTTATATATTTCTTCTGTAGATATATCAATAGGTTCTCCACTAGATAGAGGCTCAATAGCTTTATAAATATCTTCTATTAAATTTTTCATTTTCTATGATTTACAAACCTGCACTTTCTAGTTTCAGAATTATAGTGAACATACTGCACTCCTAGTTTCTTTTGAGTCATGGTCTTTGCCGACAGCCTACCATCTTTATAAGACTTAACATCAATCAATATAATTTCGCCATTGGGTTTCATAGCTACTATATCAACAGGGCCTGTACACCCTGAATTTTTAAACACATGATACCCTTTATCCCATAGCCATGTGATAGCATAATGCTCTGCCATATCTCCAACTTTATTTGGTTCGTGCTTCTGTTTCATACTAACTCCTCAATAGGTTTTAATTTTGAAATTTGTAAGTTAAAACAATCAGTTCTAACTTTCCAATTATTTGAAGGATCTATGTCACCTTTATTTAAAGGTGTTGCGCTTTTAAAATAATCTTCTTTAGAAAGATAACCTAGCAGCCACCCCTTAGACATATCTTTTAATACTCTAGCAAAGACATAAACATCGCATCTCTGGTGCGTATTTAATTTTGCTATAGAACATTCATAAAAAGGTTTAGGTTCTGTAGATACTTTTTTAGTTTTAACATCTATTTTTTTACCCTTGTAGATTATATCATAATCATAAGTATTAGATAGGTCAACTCCTAAAAAATTAGCTGTCATTAATTCACCTAAGAAACCATACATATTACCTTTACCTTTTGTTATAGAATTATTTATCTCTCCTAAATCTAAAGATAAAGACTTAGCTTTACGAACATCATTATATTTTATATCAATGAGTTTCACTCCAGTTATCTCCTACATTGTATGCACCATCTAAAGGACAGTTTAGTTTTAGTATTGGAGCTGTATCTATAATTGCTTGTACACCTCGTTTACCTACTTCTTCTGCTTGATCTTCTTTTACTTCAACCTGCCATTCGTCATGCACGTTAGCCACTATTTTAGCATCCAAGTCTCGGATGTAGTGGTTAAATAAAACTAATGCTTGTTTCATTACTATACTACCTGCACCTTGTAACAAAGTATTTAAAGCAGCGTGTTCAGATCTAACAATTAACTTTCGATTATCAATGCCTTTTAAGAATCCTTTTTTCGATGCTCTTCCAACTCTGTCTTTAAGATCCCTAAATGATGGTAGATTATAGAGGAAACTGTCTCTAATTCTTTCTGCATCTTTGACGCTTCCTCCAAGAATTGTAGATAGCTTTCTAGAACCTGCTCCGTAGCAGAGGGCATAGATGAATACTTTTGCCTGATCTCTTGATTTAAGTCCCGCAAGTTTTTGATTAGTGGTGTGTATATCTCCGTTAATGATTTCATTTGTGTACTCCTTATCGTTCATATAGTGTGCTAACATTCTTAATTCTAGTTGTGATGCATCAATACCACACAACTTATAACCTTTTGGCACTGTCCAACAAGAACGACATTCTTTACCATACTCGGCTCTAGTACTTGGAATCTGTCCAGTATTAGGATTAGAGTGTGTCATGCGTCCCGTTATTGTACCATTAGGATTTACATACCCATGTATTCTACCATCTTTAAGTTCTTTTAACCATGAAGAAACTTGGGCAATTCTTTTCTGCAACATTAAATAAGTAGCTATCAATGTAGCTTGTGGTATATCTTTTATACCTTGCAATATTTTTTCATCTACCATTGGTTGATTAGTAGGTGTGAACTTCTTAGGCTTCCAACCAAAGTCAATTAAGTATTCACCTATTTGCTTTCTAGATCCTAAATTAAAATCAGTTTTAATACATCGTTTAACTTTTTTAGATATAGACATTTCTTTGTATTCGTCTTCAGTTAATCTAACTCTTTTCTTTAACTGTCTACAGTTTGCAAATTTAGATAGGCTACCATCATTATTGTATCTAGGGCGAAGCATATGTTCTTCGACTTTAGGTTTAAAAACCTTCCTAACTTCTTTAGTTGTCTCATTAAGTTTCTCTTCTAGTTCTGAAACTAAAAGCATAGCTTTCCGTTCATCTAATAGAAAGCCATGTTCTCTTTGCTGACAAACTATTTTCATTACATCGTGTTCTAATTCTATAGACTGTTGAGAGAAGCCTCTGCTTTCTTCTTTAAGTTTATTGTAAACTCTGTAGTTTAGTTCAACATCATTAATACAATAAGTTAACATTTCATTTGAGTATTCTTTAAACTCTTTGAACTCTAGTTTATTATGGCCCAAACGATAACCCCAAGATTCTAAGCTATGACCGCCTTCTCTTGTTGGATTAAACAGTCTAGATAATACAAGAGTATCTACGATTTTCTTATCAAACAAATTAACATTTTTTAATTTATTAATAACTGGAATATCGAATCCAATAATATTATGTCCAATTAATTTATCAGCTTTTGAAAGAAACATAATCCCTTCATCTATCTCAGAAGGATTAAACGTATGTACTTCTTTTGTATCTACATCTAAAGCAACTATACACCAGATTATACTAGCATCTAAGTCATCCGTTTCTATATCAAATACAAGATTCATTAATACTCCTAAAAAGGTATGTCATCAAAATCATCATCGTCATCCTCTCCATTATCAAAGACCTCTGTTAGTCTACCAGATTCACCATCATAAGACAAGATAGAACCGAGTCCAACGTCACCAGTGTATCTAGATTTTAAAACTAATAGCTTTGTTTTGTTAGCTTCTGTTTCATCCTCAGACATTTGGTTCCTAGCTAAAGCTAATACACAATCAGATAATTGAGCTATGCTTTGACTACCTCTAAGATGACTAAGATTAATCTCAGCACCATTCTCATGTCCTCTGTTACCATCTATACGTCTAGGATGTGCTACAAGTATAAGTCCTACTTCAGTTTCCTCAACTAAAGATCTAAGCCTAGTCATTATATTATCAATACCTCTACGCTCATCGCCTTCTGATAAAGAAGAAACCAGCATATGCAAGTGGTCTACAATAATCCATTTACAACCGCAGCCGACTATCATAAATCTTAACTTAGAAAATATCTCATCAATATCATGGATGCCGAGATGAGCATGAACCCACACTCTATCTTTGTTGTCACCTAGATAAACCTTACCAAAGATTTCATCTAACTGTTCTTTAGAATACTCTTCTCGTACTTGATCTATGTAGAGCCTAGCATTAGCTTCAATAGACATAATACCATCAACAGTTCTACGCCATGATTCTTCTAAAGCCATGATGCCAACTGAATCCTCAGTATGATTTATAATCCAGTGTTCTAATTCTCTTGTAACTGTAGACTTACCAAGACCAGTACCGCCAGTAAGGGTTACTAATTCACCTCTTCGTAGGCCATACAGTTTATTATTCAAGCCCTCCCAAGGATAAGGTATGCACTCTTTCTTTTCTCTATTGTGATACTTGTCTTGTTGATCTGAAATATTCATTACCCCAGATGGTGTATAGGTTTTAGACTCCCACCATGACGCTACAAATGCTTTATGTTTGCCTTGCTTGAGTGCATCATTAGGATCTTTGATTCCTGTAGGCAGAGTTAATATCTTTGCTGATCCGGGTTTTAAAATCCTAGCAACTCTTCTTGCATTATCTTGCCCTACCTTATCACTATCAAAGGCAATGATAACTTGGTCATAAGACTGTAGAAACTCTAAGTTTTCTTTAACATCTTTCAATGCACCGCCAGCACCATTCTTAATAGATACGCAAGCATACTTAGAACCTAACATTTCATAAGCAGCCATAGCATCGCACTCACCTTCTGTAAGTGTAATCATCTTGCCGCCACCCGAAAATAATTGTTGACCAAATAACATTACACCTTTAGCAGAGCCTCTCCAAATAAACTCTTTAGTTTTACAAGTTCTAACCTTAGTCGATACCATCTCATTAGATATGTAGTAAGGATAGTAGTGATGATTGTCATCGGATTTAACGCCATATGTTTTAGCAGTATTTAAAGATATGTTTCTATCTTTTAATTCTTGGAAGGAACCTTCTTCAAAGCTAGTCATTTTAGAGTTTCTCTGGTATGTTTTAAAATCAGACACATTAGTCGAGTCACCATCATAGTTTGGTAAATATGTTTGACAACTAAAACAGTAACCGTTCCCATCTTGGTCAACTGATACAGGATCGCTACCACCACATTTAGTACAGGGCAGATGGAATTTAACAAAGGGCATAAATAAAAACCTCCATATTGCAAATAAAAAAAAGGGCTACTTGATAATAGCCCTTATTAAGTTTAGGTTTCTTGTTCTGGTTCAGGCTCCTCAATTATAGCATCATCAACTAAGGCTGCTACTATAACTTCATTTAGTTTAGCTTGAGCTGCTTTGAATACATTGTATTCTAGTTCGGCTCTCCTTAGTGACCCCTGCTGTAATTCAGCAAGAGTCACGAAAGATGCTTGAGCTTCAGAACCAAGTTTTGAAACATCATAGTTCTTACCTTCAAACCTAAACACTTTATTTAGATCACTCATATATCTGCTACCTCTTCTTCTAATGCAGTAAACTCATCGTCATCATTATCTGGATTGTATTCAATAAGATCTACAACTTGCATCTTAACAAAGTCTAAACCTTTATATTGCCTACCATTCCAAGTAGATTCCCACTCGTTGTACTTAACTTTAACTTTAGAACCATTGCCTACATTAACATCAAGCGGTTCTAGGTTTCTGCCTATAAGTTCAGGAGCCTTACGGATCATACCATTAGGGCCATTAACTTTACGCTTAATGACAATAGCAGGGCCTTCATCCATTTGCTTTACAGCAAAACCCCTATCCTCAAAGTCAGATGCAGTCTCGTTGTCAACTATAAGATTGACACTGTATGCAGGTTCAAACTTAGTGTTAGGCGTTTTAACAAAAGCCCAATATGCAGTTCCTTCTAATACAGCCATGTAAATATACCTCCGTTTGTGATGTTTGCAAATCTTATCAGGTCAAAAGCAGCTTGTCAAGCGTAATCTTTTTCCCATCCTTTACTTCTACGTCTTTTGCCAGCTTGCCATGCTTTAATAGTAGCATCTAATCTAGCAGCACTCCAGTACTGAGCAGCAAGAGCTTCCTTTAACTTATTGATAGTCATAGTTATTTTCTTACTGGATTCAGCTTTTAAAGTGCCTCTTTTATTCCCTACTTCTATATAGTAAGGTCTAAAACCTTGACCAATATGTAGCCATACAGTAAACTTATCGCTACGTTTTGGATTTAATAAAAACCTTTTAAGTTCTAAAGTTTCTTCATGCACAGTCATTTGTTGATGCCTCCATAAAAATATCAGTATTAAATCTAGCATTGTCGGCTTTAAAGACTTGAGCTAATGCTTTAATAGTATCTATATCTGTTCCTTTTTGTTTTAAAATGTTAGCGATTGCTACATAGTGTTTCTTAGACATTTAGTTTCCTATTAAGTAGTTTAAAAACTCTGGGAAGTGATTGGAAATTATAGTATCTATCTCCGCTCTTATATCGTGATCATCATGTTCGTGCCTTAAATATCTAGCAAACTTATAAAACAATTTACGATTTGGTGTAGAGCTATAATTAAAAGCCCAATGTTTCGCCCAAGCATCATCTAATGCTTCCATCATTTCTGAATTAGGATCTATTGCACTCATTGTTCCTCCCTAGTTTTAATTTCAAGCTCAACAAAATCTATTAAAGCCTTTTTAAAATCTTTTTGATTACTTCTTAAAACTGGCATATAAGGTTCACTATCCCTGTAATAAATCCAGTAGTCTAAAAAAATTTCTATATGTCTTTGTGTTTCTATTTCTTTATTCATATTACCACACCAATACTTCATTGCAAGTTTCGATCCAACACTTAGCTCCACAGTCTAAAGGTTTATCAGGAGAATAGATAATTCTAGCTACAGTCTTGCCTCTACCATCAAGTATTTCTACATGATTACCTTTTCTATTTTGAGTATAATCCTTCGCTGTTATCACAGGTTTCATATCACCTGTAGCTCTGCCATTATACTTTATATTGTGCTGATTAATGTGTATTCTAGTGCGTTTCACTTAGTATTCTCCTCATATTCAATCACAAGTTTCCACCTAAAACTAGATGGCATTATACCTCTATCAATTAAAAAATCAAGAACCATCTCATCTATCGGGCCTTCTTCAGATGGTGTAGCATCCTTAGCATCAAGAGTTATTTGTTTCATAATATCACCTATAAATTTAAAGTGAGCAGTTTTATATCATGCTCAGGATTTTCAGGAGAAATTAGGCAGCTATTTTAAACAATGAATTAGTCGAGATAACCTCTCTAACCTTTTCAGAATTCTTGTAGTTTACCATAGGCATATCAACAACTGGCTTGGCTTTGGTAGGAGATGGCCCATAATGACTAGACCAATCGGTCAATACATTATAGACAGCCCAAAGATTGTGTCCAAGTCTAGGAGCATAGTCAGAAGTGTATTTACTAAGCATATATACTAATGCTTTATTATTATAAACCGCACTATCATTTAAAGTTTCGTCCCATCTTTGTCCTTCTTTCAAAAGCTGTAATGCTTTTTTAGAACCTGCCAACTCTGCAATGATACTAAAGAATTGAGAGATACTGACTTTAGTTTCGTACCATCTATGCCATATGGTATTTTGCTGGTCGAGGATACCTACAACATTGCTTATAATATTAGCAGCGTGTTCTAAATTTAAAGACATGGTGTGCCTATTTTTATAAACACTAGCGGCCCCTGCTGTAAATACTTGACCATTCAAGCAAGCAGACTGTCGGATACCAACTGATTGCCAGTAAGCCATTTTAGAATTATAAGCGTTGACTGCAAGAAATGTAAGCTCCCCAGTATCACCGCATGGAGTTGTAATAGTATGTTCTGGTAACAGGTGTCTAACAAAACATACTGCACCATCTTCTCCAACAGTAATGGTTTCTTCTAGCCCTTCTAAATTTAAAGAAGATCTTTTAAGAATTGAGCGAGTGCTGTCTATCATATCTTTATGATGTACTGGCTTGTATCGCTGACCATGTGTCCCTAACTCAAGACCAGTATCAGTCCTAAAATAAACTTTCTTTTTATTCTGAGCTATCTCAATATCGGAACCGTCATTTAAGACAGCCGTATAATATGGTATTGCTGTCAATACTTCAAAGTCAGCATCGCCATATCCTTGAGGAAACTCAGTAGTGATTGCACTAGATCCGAACATATTAACTATATTATCCAAGATAATTCTCCAGAAGTTTTAGAAGAAGTGTTACTAACGTCACTTAAACTGCTCTTTTTAGATAGCGAGTCCCATTAAGGGGGCAGTAGGTACTTATAATTAAGCTCGCTGCTTCGATGGGGCCTAGCTTAACGCCAAGCCTCGTCCCTTGTCAAGCGACTTTTATATTAGAATCATTTACAAATCCATAATGTTCTGGACATACAGCACCGTTATCTACTTTAATAAAAGCATTAGCCAAACCACATTCAATGCATACATTAAAGTTTTTGTAGCCTAGCATAGCTAGTTTCTCTCTATTCTTTTTATTAGACACTAGTTTTTTCAAACCTTTAATACTAATTTCATAATCATCAATCATTTAAATTGCCCTCAATTTCTTTTATTAGTACGTTGATAACTTCATCGCACATTATTTTCTTACCTTCATCTATCAAAGTTATGTTGTTCCCTTTACTTTGTAGTTCAAGTATAGTAGACTCTATTAAAAGCATAACTGCTCTAATTGTTTGTTGATCTACCAAGATTTATTCTCCTTTTTATTTAAATAAGTATCGACAATTTCTATCCAAGCATACCAGCCACAGCAGCCAATTAAAAATCCAGATAAGAATATTATATAAAATTCTTTTCTTGGAACAATACCATACATCCATTCAGTACCTAATAAAAAAACTGCAATCGCCAAACCAAAACCACATAAAAAATTAGCCATGAATTTCTTCCTCCATTACTTTACAAAAAGAATCCGAGAACTGGTCAACATACTCGAAGCCATGCTTCAGTGCCAACTTTATCACATCGGCCATGAATTTGTCACGCTCTTCATCACTACCATCAAAGATAGCTTCAGACCATACATTACAACAATCAATTAGATTTTGCACAATAAGCTCCTACATTAATTAAGATAACTAATATCATCATTATAATAATACTATTATATGATAATAAAAATAAACTTAATAGACCTATTAAGATAACTATTAAGTTCATCTAGAAATCTATCTCTTGTTTTTCTAATTCAAAAGAATACCCTAGTTGTCTAACTATATCTAAAGTTTCTCTTGTAAAATTCTGATTCTTAGTAAGACTTACTAATAGCTTACCAGTTTCACATACTGGTTTATAATAAGTATTACCCCAATTATTACCTAATTTTCTGAGTGTAATTTTCATAGATTCTCCTAGTCTTTAATATTATAAAATACTTTAAAACAACTATCACACATATGGTCAAACTCTAATGGTTCAGTCCACCCATTACTAGTAGTTTTAATAGAAATATAATTTTTACTACAATCTTCACAGCTTGGTAAATCTTTGACATTATCCATTTTATTCTCCTGATTAGTTTTAAAAGCCCCCCGAAGGGGGCCGAGTTGAGCCTAGCGATTAGTCAAGATCGTCAAGATCTAACTCTTTGAGGAGCTTGATAAACTCGTGTTTCTCTTTGAGAGACAAGTCTTTCTTTGCTATTACTGCTTTCTTCGCAACCTCTTGAACTGGCTTTGGTTGTGATTTAATAACCGCTTTTGGTTTTAAATCGTCCAGTTTCACTGTGGACATAACTTTGATTGCAAACGGAGTTTGAAGCTGCTTGTCTTTGAAGAGTGCATCGAGGACTACTTGTGGTACATTGCCGTTGGTCAGAGCCTTTATCGAGGCAAAGATTCTCTTTGAGAGTCTTCCTGATTTACCTCTGGCCTTCACCAGATACTTTGGTAAGTCATGCTTTTCAGTGACAATGTAAGCCATTTGGTTAGACAACTTACCAAGTTTATAGTCAGAAACGAACTCATTAGCGATTGTATCAGTCATAAGAACTCCTATTGGTTCTGTTATTTAAGAAACAAAGCCCAGCACCGCCGAGCCATTTCCAAGGTACGCTGGTCGGCAGAAGTTGTCAACCTCCCTTCGTGTGAGAGTTAGCGCGCATTATGCGCAGGATCTCCGTGCGAAAGGGTGAAAATCGCCAGTTCGACCATGCCAATCGAGCAGAAAAAAAAATCGCTTGACAAGCTGGCCGGACTTTGGTATTTTTATATCAGTATTGTATGGCTTAGTAATTAGTATTATTATTATACTAGGAAGGATATGGAGAGGTTAGTTATAAAACTTAGTAAGTCTTTGAAAACTCTAGAGATCTTTAGAGAAGTTTCTAATCTAGTAAGCCTTTAAAGAGTCTATATGACTTTGTAAACTAGAAAGAACTAGAGAGATCTCACAGAGATTAGCCTTGGAGACCTTTAGAGACTATAGAGGTAGGCAGGATGCCATGGGGGGTACCCTATATATATACTAATTCATATACATTTTTAGTCAAAATGGATGTAAACTAGTTTTGATGCCGCCTTTAAAGTCTTTAAAGTGGCTATATATACATATATGACCCCGGTGGGTCTAAACAATATTATAGAGTTTATTTTCTATTTTGTCAATATATTTCTTGACAAAATGTAAACTAGGTACTATAATATAAAAAATGAAAAAAGAGTTGACAACGAAACAACAAAGCTTCTTGGACTGTCTGATAGAAACAGGAGGTGATCCTAAACTAGCGGCTGAGAAAGCAGGTTACGCAGCTAATACCCATTGGCAAGTTACAAAAGCATTAAAAACTGAAATAATAGACTTGGCCTCTAATATATTAGCACAATCTGCACCTAAAGCAGCAATGAAACTTGTAGATGTTATGGAATCTGATACTCCAGTACCACAAGCAAATATAAGATTACAAGCTGCACAAACTATTTTAGATCGCATTGGATTAGGAAAAACTGATCGATTAGACGTAAACCATAAATCAAGCGGAGGCATCTTTGTTCTACCTGCAAAGGAAGAAGTTATAATAGATGTACAAGCGTAAAAGTTCAACTATACCTTTTGGATATAAATTATCTGAAGAGGATTCTGCATACTTAGAAGAAATTCCAGAGCAATTAAAGGTTCTTGAAGAAATAAAACCTTTAATAAAAGATCAGTCTATTTCCTTACGAGAAGGATCTATGTGGATAGAACATAAAACTGGTCGTAAATTAAGTCATATGGGATTAAAGAAGATAGTAGATAATGAATGATTGGGATATAAATCCTTCAAAGTACTTGACAGACTCTGAAGGTAACTTTAAACTTAAAGCAGATGGGACTCCACGCAAAAAAGGTGGTAGACCTAAAGGTTCTAAATCTAGAGGCTACAATTATCATAGTCAAACAAAAGCTAAAATAGCTGCTAGAAAAGATATAAGATTAAAAGAAAAGAAGATAGAACAAACAAGACAAAAGTTAAATGCTCTTAAAAGTTCTACAAAAAATAAAAAAGAAGTTCTTTCTAAATTAGAAGGTACAGAATCTGCTAAAGCAGGAAAGATAGTTGAAGATATTAAATCTTTACCTAAACAATTAAAAAAAGAAACAGAAGATAATATTGTATTTCACCCTAATGAGGGGCCACAAACAGAATTTTTAGCTGCTGGCGAAATAGACGTACTATACGGAGGCGCGGCAGGTGGTGGTAAATCTTATGCGATGTTAGTTGATCCGCTAAGATATTGCCACAAAGAAGCGCATAGAGCCTTAATACTTAGAAGGTCTATGCCAGAACTTAGAGAATTGATAGATAAATCTAGAGAGTTGTATCCTAAAGCTTTTCCGGGTTGTAAATTTAGAGAAGTAGAAAAGCTATGGAACTTTCCTAGTGGGGCTAAGATTGAATTTGGATTCCTAGAAAGGGATGCAGATGTGTACCGTTATCAGGGGCAAGCATATTCTTGGATTGGCTTTGACGAGATTACCCACCTGCCAACAGAATTTGGGTGGAACTATTTAGCATCTCGACTAAGGACTACTGATCCAAGCATTGTCCCTTACCTACGTTGTACAGCTAACCCCGGAGGTATAGGCGCACAATGGGTTAAAAAAAGGTATATTGACCCCTGTGTACCTAATGAATCTTTTAAGGGTTCAGATGGCTTGACTCGAAAGTTTATTCCTGCTAGACTACAAGACAATCCGTTTTTATCTAAGGATGGTCGCTACGAGCAGATGTTAAGAGCATTGCCTGAAGTACAACGTAGGCAGTTATTAGATGGGAATTGGGATATATCAGAAGGTGCAGCATTTACTGAGTTTGATGTAAATGTCCATGTAATACCTCCATTTGAAATACCAATACATTGGGAAAGAGTAAAAGGTATTGACTATGGGTATGCATCAGAATCAGCTTGTGTTTGGGCTACTGTAGATTCTTCTGATGGCACTCTTATTATTTATAGAGAATTATACCAAAAGAACTTGACAGGCGTAGATTTAGCTGGTGTAATTACTCAAATGGAATTAGAAGATCCTCTATCCGTTGCAGGTGTACTTGATACAGCGGCATGGAATAGAACAGGAACAACAGGCCCTACAGTTGGAGAAACGCTTGTTCGTGCAGGTCACAAGCTTCGTAGGGCCGATAAAAATAGAATACAAGGTAAAATACAAATACACGAATATTTAAAAGTATTACCAAGCGGAAGACCAAGAATACAAATATTTAATACGTGTCCTAATTTAATTCG
>CERU01032332.1_pt1 | contig 14142 bp, 22 predicted proteins | sample 530741 | NCBI WGS metagenome assembly CERU01 (sample SAMEA2620925, study PRJEB7988) | marine metagenome | biome: marine biome (ENVO:00000447); feature: deep chlorophyll maximum layer (ENVO:xxxxxxxx); material: "saline water (ENVO:00002010), including plankton (ENVO:xxxxxxxx)" | depth 30 m | reverse complement strand
TAAGCCCACTTAAAGTTATTGTAAGACGCTACCCGACCAAAGCCCAAGCAGAAGAAGGTCTGGAAGTTATCTTAGAAGCTGTACGAAGGAGTAGCAAAAATGAAGAGCAAGAACAGAAGATCGATCCCGTTTAGGGATATAGAAGCAGATGGAATCACTTATTCATTTCTGGACGAGTGGTTACTAGATAGAGAACAAGCCCGTTTATCATACGTCGAGGGTTGGGCCTCAGAAGGAGGTTCAGACGCTCTTAACTTTGGGTTAGTGTTCCATGACTGTTTGGAATGGATCGCTGCGGGGAAGAGTGTACGCTCTATTCGAAGATGGATCATTAATCCATACCTCGACAAAAAGTCTCACAAGCTGCTTCCAGAGGACTATGACAATCTTGAAGTTCTCATGGAGATCGTCAAAGTAGTCTTTACCGAATACGTTAAGTTCTGGGGAGATTACGATGCGGACTTTGACTACCTGTATCAGGAAGAGTCTTTTAAGGTAGAGCATGAAACCTCTTCAGGACATGTAGTACCTCTTCGAGGTCGATGGGATGCAGTCTATCGTGATACCACCACAGGTAAGATGTGGTTGATGGAGAACAAGACAAAAAGTCGAGTGGATCAAGAAGCTATTCTTGCATCCCTTCCATTTGATTTGCAGACCATGCTGTATGTACATGCTCTTCAAGAGCGAGAGCAGGAACCTGTAGCAGGAATACTATACAACGTCATCCGTAGGCCTCTTCTGCGACAGAGGAAAAATGAAAGTGTTGCAGAATATCTTTGGCGAGTTGAAGATGATGTTGTTACCCGTCCTGAGCATTATTTCATGCGATGGAAGATTGACTTACTAGAAGATGATATTGTAAATTGGGTTTCCCGTAGCCTGAACCCAATCTTAGATCAGGTTGCTTTGTGGTGGAGGTCAATAAAAGACAACCCATTCGAACCATGGGATAGTCCACTACACTACAGCAACCCACAGGCTTTATTCACAAAGTATGGTAAGTCTCGTTACTTCAATCTGATTACCAGAGGAAGTACTGAAGGCCTTTACCAACGCTAAACAAAAGGAGCAATACTATGGCTAGGACAAAACGAGTTCCAGCAAAAAAGAAACCAGCTATCAAACTAGAGATTCCTAAAGAGGTAAACATACCGCCCGAGAACCTGAGCGACTACTGCATCTGTCTCTTTGGTGAAAAGGGCGTAGGGAAGACTTCATTGGCTGCTCAGTTTGATGACTCTCTGGTGATGATGTTAGAGCCAAAGAGACGTAACCTAAGCATTCGTCAGGTGAACATAGAACCAAGTTCTATCAAGCAACTAAACGAGGGCCACACAGACATGACTCCATGGCGATACTTGCAGGAGTATATTTATGCAGCCATGGATGATGAAACCGTAGGGACGATTGTCATCGACACTGTGGATCGAGCATACGAAGCCTGCTTAGTACACCACTGCTACCAGAAAGGTTTGAATCATCCCTCTGACGCTAATGATTATGGGGCCACATGGGCTGCAATTAAGTCAGACTTTGAAGCTACCATGAATCAGCTTTTGTACAATGACATGGGTTTGATTTTTGTCAGCCATGCACATTTGCGAGAAGTGGAAGCTCACGATGGTATGGAGCAATGGATTCCAACCTGCGCTCCCGCTGCGTGGAAGTATCTAAAGGCTGTGTGTGACTTTGCACTCTATTATGGTTATGATGGTACAGACCGAGCGATCACTCTACGCAACAATTCTCTTGTTTGGAGTGCCTGTGGTACGGAAAACAATTTCCTCCGACAGGACGGTACTCCCATTGGTCAATTCGCTACTGGAAAATCTCACTCAGAAGCGTACCAGAACCTGACCAAGGCTTTCAAAAATCAGTTGGAGAATGAAGAGATTCTGGAACCTGCTGTAAAGAAAGAACGTAAAAGTAGTCGAAAGTAACTCTGGTGGTGTTGACACAATTACCACTAGTACTTCTAATTACTATCCAACTAACAGTTTCATTTTTATCTAGGAGCATGAAAATGCCACGAACTAAACAATCCCAAGGATTCGCATCAGCGATGAAGAAAGCAGGAGATGCGTGGGAAACATCCCGAGAAGTTAAAGACACAGGAAATAGTTATGAGCAGCAACCAATCGACGATGGGACTTATGTTGCAGGTCTTACATCAGCTCGCACAGGGGTCGACAAAAACGGGAACGGGTACGCCTCGTTCAACTTCAAGGTCTTACGGGGAGAATTTGAGGGCGTTAGCGTCTCAGTCTTCCACTCCATGGCAGAGACCGAATGGCGATCCATCGAGCAATCACTTAAGTCACTCTTCGTGGATTTACAGAGGCTATCTGGAGAAGATGACTTCTCAGAAATAGAGCCTGAAGACATTGAAGAGATGGTTACTGAATTGAATGAGGAATGTCCTACTATTCAAATTGGTATCAAAAACTGGAAGTCAGATAAGTCTTCTGGTATTAACGTATACATCAACAAGCGACTTGATGATGTAGCAACCACCACTGAAGAGACTATTCCCGAGGAAGGTGATGTGTTCCTCTGGAAGTCTCCCAAGTCAAAAACACAATCGCAATACGCTGTCCGTGGAGTAGACGAGGAAGAAGAGACTGTGACTCTTGTCCGTCTTAAGGATGCGAAAGCCTTTGAAGATGTGCCTTGGGAAGCTCTTGGTGAGCTGGTAGATGACGCAGATGTTGAGGACGATATTCCGTTCTAGAACCGAACCGCTGTGTCAGTTGGGGGTGGAGAGTAACCTTGAATGCTCTCCACCCTTTTTTATGAATAAGGAGCCAAACATGTTAATTGCAGTCGATACAGAAACAACAGGACTTGATCTATTTGGGGGTGATTGCCCCTTCGCAATTTCTACTTGCGATGAAACCGGAGCCACTAGATTCTGGGAGTGGGACGTTGATCCAAAAACTAGACAGGTGATGCCCCCTTCAGAAGAGATAGCAGAATTTACTGACTACATTGATGGAAACACTCTAGTTTTCCACAACATAAAATTTGACCTGAGGGCTTTAAGTAACCTTGGAATAAGAATTCACTTTAAGCAGGTTGATCCTATACGAGAGCAGGAGTGGAAGACACTACCTTACTGTGACCACAAATACGAAGCAGTTTGTGAAACCTTCGAGGATACACTGTTAGCAGCCCATGTCTGTGACAGCGTCGAGAGCCACGGTCTAAAGCCCCTCTCAGAGAAGTACTTAGATATTCTAGTTGATGACGAAGAAGAGCTTCTGGAGGCTGTGAGAGCGTCTAGGAGGGCAGCGAAGAGTAAAAAGAACTGGAACCTAGCCCCAAATGTGAAAGGGGACTACTGGCTCCCTAAAGCCATTGATAGTTCTTCTACTGTTCTTAAAAAGTATGCAGTGCAAGATGCAGTCAGAACTATGTTGTTATGGCACATGTACTCTGGGGTAATGGAGCGTGAAAAGTTTACGCCCCAGTACAGAACCCGTAAGGCTTTAACTCCAATTACCTACCGGATGGAGACTACCGGAGTTACCGTTAAAAAGGTTTTACTGGGAAGAGAAATAAAACGGTATGAGGATGCAGCATTAGTTGAAGAGGCTAAGTGTATCCAGCTTGTTGAATCCAGAGACTACTTGGATGAAGAATTTAACATTCGTTCTGGGAAGCAGATACAGAAGGTACTGTATGGCGATCCTGAAGGAGCCTCTTCCCTCAGAAAGAGAGGATTAAATTGTCCTATCATTCAGTTCACAGAGTCGGGTCAACTGAGTACATCAGCAGATGTTCTTCTAGAGTTGTATGAAGGTCATGTACGACCTAGATCAAAAGCCAAAGAGTTTGTAGCAAACATACTCAGGTATCGAAAGAATAAAACCTGCGCTCAATACTTAGAGAGTTACAAGCAGGGGTTACAAAGGGAAGGGAAGAGAACCTTACTGCACCCTTCGTTTAACCAAACTGGAACTAGAACAACACGATGGTCATCTAGTAATCCTAACGGACAGAATATTGGGTCTGGAGGCAAGGATGCGTTTGGAAATGAAGTGGACGATTTTTGTCTTCGTGATGTGTTTGGCCCTTCCGCTGGACGGGTATGGTTATCCATTGATTATTCTCAGCTGGAGCTGCGGATACTTAGTGTGCTTGCGCAAGAGCATAAACTTCTCGAAGCCTTTGAAGGAGACGGAGACATCCACACCCTTACTGCTGACCTCTGTGGAATCTCTCGTAAAGCAGCTAAGGGCGTTAATTATGGAATCATATATGGGGCAGGACAAGAAAAACTAGAGGCCATGACGGGTCTAGAAAACTTCAATGAAGTATTTAGTAAAGCCTACCCCAGAGTTAGTGAGTTTATGAATGAAACCACTCGTAAGGTGAAGAAGGATGGGTATGTAAAAACCATTGGAGGGTATCGCCTCACTGTCCCCAGAGACAAACCTTACATCGGAACTAACTATATCATTCAGGGGTCTGCGGGTGACATTCTAAATCGAGCAATGATTCAGGTAGACAACTATCTTAAGTTTAACGATGACTTTCCTGATAACAATGATGGCTACCTGATCATGTGTATTCATGACGAATTAGTTTTTGATTTTGATAGGAAGTCATTGGGAGATGCTCCCCAAAAGATTAAAAAACTCATGGAAGAGGCAGGAATTGACCTTGGAGTTAAGACTCCCGTTGATGTTGAACGTATCGATCAGAAATGGTCAAAGGGAAAGGTCTTAAAGTGATTTTGTTTTTTGGAATACTTACTGGCTTTATCCTCTCGTTAAGTTTCTTCATTTATCAAGTAAAGGAGTATTTGAAAATCAATGGACATTGATCGTGAAATGTTTAAGAAGTACCTTACTCCAAAGGATAAATTTATGCTTCAAGACGAACCGCCTAAACCAGTTAATCCTGAACCACAGGGGACAAAACCATGTCCCTTCTGTGGTCATTTCTTCCCGCAGCTTCTGGAATCAGATGATTTGTGTTGGATATCTTGTATCCAATGTGATGCTGATGGGCCACCTAAACCTACTGCTAATGAAGCACAAAGAGCGTGGAACACTCGACCTTACCAAGGAGACGGTAAGAATTAAATTCAGGATTTTGTAAGGAATACCGTTTGACATACCGATATGGGTTGTAGTAAGATTCTTGTATTACTAAATCAAACCTTTGAGGAGATAAAAATGTCAGACTGTCCCCAAACATCACAGTACGAATGGAACCGAGGCGAATCGAACAGCCCTCTTAGACTAAGTGCGGAAGAAAGGTTCGAACTCAAATGGGATTCCATTTACTGGGAGATCGAAAACGCAATTAAAGCTACACAACCAAAACAACAACCCAACTGGTAAGAATGACAGGAGCCTAAGTCATGAATTTCTCAGCACTACTAGAACAGAAAATCGAAGAACACAAAGCACAGCGAAAAGAGCTGGAACTACAGCATGATCGTCGTATAGTAACCCAGACGAACAATCTGAATGCACTTCTGGATGAGATCAAAGCACCTCTCGAATCGCTTGGTTACTACGTTAATGTTCACTCTGGAAGTATGAACTACTCTCGAATGTGGAAGAATCCTAGTGACGAGCTGGAAGCTAATCAGCAGCGTTATCAAGACCATCCACATCTGCACGGAGCGTGGATTGATATCCACATTGGTCGTGACAAGTTGCGACCAGAAGACCGTAGAGTTCGACCTTGGGGTCGCCACGGTCATGCTCAGTCTTGGAGTCGTAAAACGGGTAAACCTGCTGGTGGTAAGCATGATGCTTTTATCAAGATTGCTTGGTTTCAGGATGAAACTGGTGGGTGCGAGCATCGATGGGTTATCTCACCCAATGTTTGTTATAAGGACAACGAGCGTGTCTCAAGTGACCTCGTGAACCACCAAGTGGTTTACCGAGAAACTCGTCATGATTGCAAAGCGACCGTACTGCGATTCCTTAGTGACATTATTGCAGAAGTAGTTAATTACGAATCACATTTGAAAAACGAATTAGGAGTCAAATAATGAGTAGCCATTCTATAACAACCGCCCTCACTGGTGAGGTCAAGATACTTGAAGGACTGCATCTGGATTACCAGTGTGCGATAACCGCAGATGTTAATGTTGATCACGACAAGGGTGATCAATGGAACCCGCCAACGACCGACTACGAGGTAACTGAGATAACCTCTCTTGAGTTTGAGTACATGAGTTACTTCGATGATGAAGAGAAGGACTTGACGCTGACTGAGTACTGTTTGCGTCACGGAGAAGAGTATCACAAAATACTTTCGATAGTGACCGACATTACGAAGGAGTATGTGGAAGAGCATCTTAATGAGTATGTCTCACAAAACCCATGCGAACTTGACGACTACGAATCCTACATCTAATCGAATCAGCCATAAGGAGCTAAACAATGGCAACTAAAGTAAAAAGCAAGAATGGTGACAACAAGGTAGCAATGTTTACCTGTCACGGAATTGAACTCCAAGACAAAGGTGGAACTCAAGTCATTGGTGACTGCCCCTTCTGTGACAAGGAGGGTAAGTTCTACGTTTCTAAAGCCAGAGGTCAGTACCACTGTAAGACCTGTGGGGAGAAAGGTAATGGTTACAATTTCCTGACTAAAATAGCTGAACAGTGTCGTGAAGATACGACTGAGAAGCAGTACAAGGAATTTGGCAAAGAACGGGGAATCTCTCAGTACGTTTTGAAACGTGAGAAGATAGCCTACGACAAGTTCACTGATCGTTGGTTGATTCCCATCTGGACTCCCACTTCAGAGAATGTGGTTAACCTGATGACCTACGACAAATCCCTTACCAAGGGGAAGACTCGTAGTACCACAGGTTGCGCTCGACATCTCTACAGAGCTAACAAGATTGGTGACACTGGCCCTATATACGTCTGTGAGGGCGAATGGGACACTCTAGCCCTCCTGAGCCTAATGGATAAGGCAGGGATTACAACTGCGTCTGTAGTGGGCGTAGGAGGTGCTGAGACGTTTAAGAAAGACTGGGTTCAGTACTTTAAGGATCGTCATGTAATACTTCTGTACGATAACGATGCTTCTGGTCAGGACGGTAAGATTAAAGTGATTGATACCCTCCGTGACACTGCGAAGACTTTACAGTCTATCCATTGGCCTGTAAACACTCCTGACAAGTATGATGTCCGTGATCTGATCAATGAGTATGGAACATCTAAGAAGACTTGGAAGAGGCTTCAGGAGATGATTCTGGACGATGCTGGTAAGTCCTCTAAGCCCAAGGTAAAGAGAACCAGCTTCAATTCATTACTGAAGGACTTCAAGTCCAAGCTACACTTCAACAAGGACATGGAAGAAGCCTTGTTAATGACCATCTCAACTGTTGCCAGCAACATGATTATTGGCGATCCGTTGTGGATATATCTGGTTGGCCCCCCCGGTTGTGGAAAATCCATGATCCTTCAATCCTTCCAGAATGCTGAAGCCTGTATCTTCAGGTCTAAGCTAACAGCTACTGCTTTCGTTTCAGGGATGAAACAAGAAGATGGCTCTGACCCATCCCTCCTGTCTCAGCTAGATGGTAACACTCTACTGATTAAAGACTTTACTGCCATCAAGAGTATGCCTATTGTTGTTCAGGAGAATTTGTATGGAATCCTTCGTGATGCCTATGATGGTTCGGTTCTTGTTGAGTATGGGAATGGGGTTAAGCGTAATTACCCCAAGGTTCACTTTTCTATCGTCGCTGGGATTACTGATGTTGTTCACGGGGATAATAGGGCTGCTCTTGGAGAACGATTCTTAAAGGTGGAGATGATCCCCTCTGACAAAGAATACAATCAGGATGCGCAGATCAGGGCTTCCTTAAAGAACTTGGTAGCAAACGTAAAAGCAGAGCATGGTCTTAAAGATTGTGTGGAAGCATTTATCTATCACCTGACTGAGAAATACAATGAAGATAACCTTCCAGATGTTCCAGATTGGGTCATCGACAGGGTGGTATCTCTATGCCAGATCGTAGGTAAACTACGCTCCAGCGTTCTCAGAGAGCGTAATGAAGACGTATCTTATCGTCCTAGACCTGAGATTGGTACTCGACTAGCTAACCAGTTAGTGAAGTTGGGGCGATCCTGTGCTTACGTTAAAGGCAAAGATGCTATCGACGAAGAGATTTATAAACTGATGGAGAAGGTAGCATTCTCGACTGCTCATGGGTGGCACAGTGAAATCTATCGTGAGATGATTCACAACCCTTATGGCATAACCGTAGAGAAACTTGCAGAAGCCCTTCAGATATCAATCTCTTCTGTTCAGCGACGACTAGTAGACCTTCAGGAGCTGAAGATTGTAGTCAGCGAGAAGATTAAGAAAGGTAAGGCAGGTCGTCCTACTAATCTGTGGAAAGTTACCGACGATATGAGACAGCACTGGGAGAATGCCAGTGTGAGTTTGAAAAGGATTAAACGATGATTGCTAATAATGACCCCGCTAGTGATAATAAAGAAGATATCACAGCTCAGATAGGCTCCAAAATTTTGAAACTGTTAGGACAGGAATGCATGGAGCATGATCTGGACTTAAAGTCCGGTGCAAGAATTTTGATTCAAGTTATTGATCACATTAAAACTATGGATGAGCTGTTTACAGCTTTAGAGAAAGTTAAAGCCCAATCAGAAGGAGATAGCAATGGCAATTAAAGGTTTTCAGGTAGAGATGCGTGTAGTGGTTTTTGATGAAGCAGGGGCAAGGCCCCAAGGGTTTTGTGGGGTCGGAGGATACAATTTTGTGTCCGAAGACCTGATAGAACCAGAGAGGTTCGACTTCCTCCAGAAAAGAGTGCATATGATTGCAGATGAGTTAATTAACAAAGCATCAGCTCGGGTAAACGCAGAGGGAGTAGTAGAACCATTAGACGGTGACGAGTATACAGCTCTTCAAATACATGAGATGGCTGATATTGTGGCTGAAGGGAAGTTCGATTGTAAGGTTTTCAAAACGACCAATGAAGATGGCTCGATTTCCCTTACTTTCACCCTGATAGACCCTGAACCTCTTAATTAAAATCCCGATTTTGTAACCTATAGTATATAACTTTTTACTCTATTTTTACCGTATGCAAAGGAGTAGCAATGGCTCGGACAAAAAAAGAAAACCCCCCTGCACCCCCCACAGCAGGCATCAGGGAGTTAGTATGGGTTGATCCTCAGACTCTTGATGAGAATCCTCTTAATTGGCGCAAACACCCCAACAGGCAAAAGAATGCCATTGGAGCATCTATCAAGGCTAACGGTTGGGCTGACACTCTTCTCTTTAATGAGACGACTGGAAGACTAATCGATGGTCATGCTCGACGGGCTGTTGCTATCAGAGAAGGCATCGACTCAGTCCCAGTCTTAGTTGGAGCGTGGACAGAGGAGCAAGAGAAACATCTACTTGCAACTCTAGACCCCATGGCTGCAATGGCTGAGACTGATGCTGGTGCTTTATCAACTCTTACCGACATGATAAAGCAGGACAAAGAAGCCTTTTCGAAGCTGGAAGAGAAGGATCAAGAGATACTAGAAACAGTCACAGAAGAGATAGATACCTATGCCTTTAATGTTTCTATCGGTGATGATCGAAGTACTTTTCTTCCCAAGCAAAAAATTATTACAGAGGTAGAACAGGTTAGTAGACATGAGGGCCACGAGTCCGCTATCGTTTTAGAAATTGATGAAGATGTTATTTTTCATTCAGATAATGAATGGGGAATACCTGATCTGTTAGAAGAAGGACTCACTGAACTTGTACCCGAGGGAACTTGGGACAGATCAGAAGACTCTAACTTAGCCAGCTCTTGGTATTGTCAATCTGCAAGACCTTTTCCTAAAGATAGAGAAGGGGGGATACTAGGTTTCTTTACTGAAGATTATCGTTTTGAAACCTATTGGAATAATAAAACTTCTAACCTCCATAGACTGGCATCAGAAGAGTGGGGAGGCGTTTGTACCCCTGATTTTTCTGTTTATTCCGATCAACCTTTTGCGGTACAATTACATAATGTCTACAGGTCACGATGGTTAGCGAGATTTTGGCAAGAAGCAGGTATTCCTATTCTTCCCACAATTCAAGGGATGTCTTATGACAAGACTTCTCATGATTGGATACTAGAAACTTTACCTTTGAGACCGCCTGTTATTGCTTTACAGTGTAGAACAATAACTCGTAGGAGTAGTAGTAAAAGATATTGGACTGAATTCCACCAACTCATTGAGGATACAGTACGAATTCTTCAACCTAAAGTACTAGTACTTTACGGAGGAATTGAACTTAAAAGACATCTAGGAGCTGGTCTAGCCAGTATAAAATCAACAGAATTTGTTTTACTCGATAGTTATATGACTAAACGAAGACACAAAATACAGGAAGAAAAAAATGGTTAAAGATAGCAGCAGAGAAGCCTACATGGGTTCAAAGAAGAAAGCGACCTCGTTTGCTAAAAAAGAAGCAGATATGCGTCAGAAGCATAAAGCAGCAGTTGCTAAACATGGAAAGGATAGTAAACAAGCTGCATCTGCTTGGGACAAAGTTTTAAGCGCGCAGCGATCTGCGGGTCGAGCTAGAAAAACTCAAGAGCGTCGAGGTGAGGCTTACGGTTGGAAAGCAGGAAAGACTTCTAAAGCAACTGAAAAGGCTACGAAGACATTAGCAAAGGCAACAAGAGGTTTTAAAGTCTCTAAGGGGAGACAAGCAACTATTGATGCCAACAAGGATTCGAGAAGACAAACCCGAGCAGCAATCAAAAAAGACCCAAGCTGGTCTAAAGCGAACAAGGCTTATAAAAATGCTAAGTCTTCTAAAGGTAGAGCGCAAGCATCCAGAAGAAGAAATGCTGCTGCTAACAGAGTAAAAGCTAAACTTGCAAAAGGTAAAGGCTAATAAAAGGGCTTGGGGCGGTGTAGTGATTGGACTTGGCTACTCAGTTTATGATCTGCACCGCCTTCCTACTTAGGAAAAAACAATGGCAAAGAGAAAATTAAAAAAGCCATTCAAGGGTTACAACAAAAAAAAGAATCATCCCGAGGGAGGACTCAAGCCTTCCTACGCAAAGAAGTTAGGCATCAGGGCAGGCATCGAAACCAAAAGAGAAGCAGAACGCAAAGGTGGTGTCCGCAAAATGTCCAAAAAGACTCAGGCTAGACGCAAGAGTTTCTGTGCCAGAATGAAAGGTATGAAGCGTAAACTAACTAGCGCTAAAACTGCCAACGATCCCAACAGTAAAATCAACGCATCATTAAGAGTTTGGAAATGCTGATATGACTAAATTACGAAAAACTTTGCCTCCTCCAAAGCCATTACGCCCAGTAGAGCGTTCTAGGGGAAGAAAACCAAAAGGTGGATATGCGTCTCATATAAAGAAGCAGCAAGAAGGGAAATCCTTTAACAAAAAAGCTCTAACAAATTTGAGTAGAGTTAATAAGAAAAGAGGCAGACAGGCTATGAAAAACCTTGCAGCGTCAGGAAGAAAGTATCGTGACGGGACTTTTCATGGCAGCTCTAAAGCCTTCAAAGATATTAGAAAGTAGAGAAATCATGCCAAAGTTAAATGGAAAGAAATTTAGTTACACCGCCAAAGGTAAAAAGGCTTATCAAAAAGCGAAAGCCCAAAAGATGAAGGGTAAACGCAAAGTCGCTGTTCGTGAAAAGATGGGGATAAACTATAAATCAGCATGAGTAAGTTCTTACCAAAACGAAGTACATTAACAAAACGTGGCAGCTATACCCGTGGAGCTTTTCGCAAGAGTCAAGCTACCCGACGAAAGCTAAAACATAAACGGTCACAAGAACAAAATCTTGGCAAAGTTATGCGTAAAGCCTTGTCTAAGAAAAAAGAAGGCTTCTATTAATGACAAATAAAAGAATCAGCCACAAGGTTCCGTGGCCTCTTAGTTCTTACCTCAGTAGACAATTAGAGATTCACCCATTTATGGGAGATACTACTGTAACTTACGGTATTACATCAAATAATGATGATGGCTACTGGAGAACCTCAAAGACATATGCTCATGATCCTTTTGCTAATAATCTGTACACAAGTGCAGTAAAAGGTTCTGGTGATTTTTATATTGGTTTTGATAGATATTAACAAATGTCTCACAGATACAGATATTACAAGGCTTTCTTTAGATTCCAAGATGTAATGGTGCCTCAGGGAGCTACTATAAAGAGTGCATATTTGAGTCTACCTTTTCAAGCAGGAAATACTCAAGTATTTAGAGTGGCTGGGCTAGATGCTGATGATGTTGATGAGCCTCCTTTAGATGCACAACATACATACGCTGATCATGATAGTGAGACAACTGCATATGTTGATTGGACTCTTCCTGATCAATCAGGAGCAAGTGGCGTACAATACAATACAACTCCAGATATTAAATCTATCATAGAAGAAATTGTAGGTAGAAGTGGGTGGGTCAAAGGAAACAATTTGATGCTGTTTGTTTACCACTCTACTGCTAATCAATCAGCAGATAAACGCAGAACAGTGTATGCAGTTGAAGATAATACTCCAACAGCAGACGAAGAAACAAAATTAGAAATAACATATTAGTTGTGAAGGAAATCAAGTGGCTTTTACAAAAGTAATGACTACTGTTACTGCTAATAGCAACAGTACTGTATATAAATTCAATGGTGGAGAAGGTCAGATTGTAGTATCTGGTACATTTGATACATCAACAGTTACGCTACAAATGTCTCCAGACGGAGGTACTACATGGGTGGCTGTAGGTGATGCATCTACTTTTACCGCAGAAGGAGCTGCTGGATTCTCAGTTCACCCCTGTCAATTACGAATCAATGTAGCTTCTGTTGGCTCTAGCACATCTGTTAATGGTTGGTTATCCGCAGAAGTTGCTGATGATCTATACACATAAGGAGTCTACTAATGGCAAAGCTAAAGTCAGCTCAATCCTCTAGGCCACGAAATAATGCTGAGTTAATCTCTAAGTATGAACGAGGTAAACTTAGACCTAAAAGAAATGATGGAAAAATGGAGGGCCATCAAAGGCATCAAATCTCTAAATTAGCTGCCTACAATAAACAAAGAGCTAGAGGTAATCCTAAAAACGTACCAACAAAAGTTCGTGGACAGAGCAAGCCTCGTATGACTTCAGCTATGACACAAGACAAAATTAAAAAGGCTGGTAGAACTCTAAGCAAGATTAAATGGAAAAGATAAGGGAATAAACACCAAGCGCGCGCGTTACGGAGTATCGATTCTCTTTACAACCCCGTCTATCAGTTCAGTTAATGAGCTTTTAGTCGGGGTTTTTTAATGTATTTGCATCAAAAGAGGCGCATTGGTACATTTAAGGCATGGATGAGCAAACAGAAAACATGACTGAAAACCTTGAACAGCCCCCAGTCAATGTTTCAAAAGGTGGGCGACCAAGTAAACTAGATCAGCTTCTCTCCCAGAGAGATAGATATGAGCAGATGTTACAGTATCTAAGGCTTGGTGCGACTGTAACTAGTATTTGTGGTGTTCTGGGTGTTGCTCCGAATACGTTCGCTACTTGGATGCGTAAAGGTAAGGATGCTACCAAGGGTAAGTATCGAGAGTTTTATTGGGATGTCATCGGTGCTATCGGTCATGCCTCTGTAATGGTCGAGGCACAAATCAAAGTAAATAACCCTATGGCATGGTTAAAGAATGGGCCAAGACGTTTGTTGGGAGATGAATGGCGAGATGATCCAGACCAATTAATCAGGTTTGAAGCTGAGGTAGAGCATGAACATATTGTCTATGACGGGCGTGCGCCAGCTACTAATGAGTCTCTAGCAGCAGCATTAACAGAGCTAAAGAATGCAGGGCTAGTGTCATTCAATAAGAATATTGTGGACGGAACTGTAGCCAAACCAAATGCTGATAAGAAAACTGACTAGCATCATCTCTATGCTTGAGCGAATTATATGTACTAGAATGAGTAGCATCACTTGAATGCTTGAGCGAATATATTTCTTATGCTTGAGCGAACCTGAACAGGAGAATAAAAAATGCCTAAACGTGACAAACAACTAAAGAAGAAGTTCAGAACTCCCCAAGCTAGATCAGGTCATCTTGGTGGACTAAAAGGTGGGCCAGCTCGTGCGTCTAAATTAGGTAAACGTAAGAGGT
>CERU01001831.1_pt1 | contig 14147 bp, 12 predicted proteins | sample 530741 | NCBI WGS metagenome assembly CERU01 (sample SAMEA2620925, study PRJEB7988) | marine metagenome | biome: marine biome (ENVO:00000447); feature: deep chlorophyll maximum layer (ENVO:xxxxxxxx); material: "saline water (ENVO:00002010), including plankton (ENVO:xxxxxxxx)" | depth 30 m | reverse complement strand
TCTTATCCTTCTTCTTATTTTCACAGTAAATATCCTAACAAGTCATGGAAAAAAGGCAGACAAGTGTTTGTCATGTTTTATAAATATAAATAAATTTAATTATGGGAGTACAAAAAAATATAGCTAAATTAAAAGTTAAAGTAGATTTAATAACGCAAAATTTACAACGATTAATTTTAGAAGAACAACAAACCAGAAAACTTTTAATAAATGTAGCAGAAATATTAAAAGTAATGCCAGGATATAAAAAAGCATTAGATAAAGTAGAAGCTGCTAAAGAAAAAAAGAAAGATGAATAGCAAAGAAATAAAAGAACAAATTATCGCAGCTGGAGAAAAAGCAGTAAAACAATTAATAAAAGTTGCAAAAGAAGATATTATTAAGTATGATAAAGATGATGAGTTAGCAGCCGACAGATTAAAAAACGCAGCTGCTACTAAAAAATTATGTATCATGGATGCTTTTGAAATATTAAAACGTATAGAGGAAGAAAAAAATTTATTAGAAGGAACCGTTAAAGAAAAGAAAAGTAATACACCTAAAGGATTTGCAGAATCAAGATCAAAATAGTTTATACAAGGTTATAAAAAACATTATACCTAAAAATGTGCTTAGTAATAAAAACAGAGCACATACTTGGCAGTATGGGTATAATGAAAAATATGATATAGTTATTATTTCTCGAGACGGCACTTTAGGAGAAGTGTATGAAATAAATGGATTAAGAATAGGATTACCTGCTCAAAACAAAGATATTATTAAATTGTCTACTAAAAAAGAAGAACAATATTGGCAACCCACTTTATTACCTAAACCTTTAAAAAGAATAAAATCTATTTTCCAATGGCATGATACCCCAGAAGATTTTAAAAGCAAATGGGTAGATTATATTGAAAAAGAGTTTGACCGTAGAGAACAAGGAGTATGGTTTATGAATAATGGGACACCTACCTATATAACTGGAACGCATTATATGTATTTACAATGGACTAAAATTGATGTAGGACATCCTGATTTTAGAGAAGCTAATAGAATATTTTATATTTTCTGGGAAGCATGTAAAGCAGATAAAAGAAGTTTTGGAATGTGTTACTTAAAAATAAGACGTTCAGGTTTTTCTTTTATGAGTTCGTGTGAAGGAGTTAATAAAGCTACTATAACTAAAGACGCAAGAATAGGTATCTTATCTAAAACAGGATCGGATGCTAAAAAAATGTTTACTGACAAAGTAGTTCCTATATCTAACAACTATCCCTTCTTTTTTAAACCTATTCAAGATGGTATGGATAAGCCTAAAACAGAATTAGCTTATAGGGTTCCGGCTTCTAAGATTACCAAGAAAAACATGAACACTTTAGCGGATGAAGAATTAGAAGGTTTAGATACCACTATTGACTGGAAAAACACAGGAGATAATAGTTATGATGGAGAGAAACTTCAGCTTTTACTTCATGATGAAAGTGGTAAGTGGGAGAAACCTGATAATATTTTAAACAACTGGAGGGTAACTAAAACGTGTTTAAGATTAGGTAGTAAAATTATAGGAAAGTGTATGATGGGGTCTACATCAAATGCTTTAGATAAAGGAGGTAATAATTTTAAAGCATTGTTTTATGATTCTATGCCTTCGAATAGAAATGCCAATGGTCAAACTAAAAGTGGACTTTACTGTTTATTTGTTCCTATGGAATGGAATTTTGAAGGATATATTGATAGATACGGTATGCCAGTTTTTAAAACTCCAGATAAACCTATTATAGGAGTAGACGGAGAAGATATAAAAATAGGAGCTTTAGATTATTGGGAAAACGAAGTAACTTCTTTAGCTCATGACCCTGATGCTTTAAATGAGTTTTATCGTCAATTTCCTCGTAGTGAATCCCATGCGTTTAGAGACGAAAGTAAACAGTCTATATTTAATTTAACTAAAATATATCAACAAATTGATTATAATGATTCTTTAATTATGGACCATCATTTAACCAGAGGTTCTTTTTATTGGAAAGATGGAGTAAAAGATTCTAAGGTTGTTTGGAGTCCTGATAAAAGGGGAAGATTTTTAGTTAGCTGGACACCTCCTGCTCATTTACAAAACCGTATAGAACAAAGAAATGGAAGAAATTATCCAGGCAACGAACATTTAGGCTCTTTTGGATGTGACTCTTATGATATATCTGGAGTAGTAGTAGGTAAGGGTTCTAATGGTTCTTTGCACGGATTAACTAAATTTAACATGGACGAAGCTCCAAGTAATGAGTTTTTTTTAGAATATATTGCTCGTCCTCAAACAGCAGAAATATTTTTTGAAGAAGTTTTAATGGCGTGTATTTTTTATGGTATGCCTATCTTAGCGGAAAATAATAAACCTCGTTTATTATACCATTTTAAAAATAGAGGTTATAGAGGTTACTCTTTAAATAGACCAGATAAAAGATATAATAAATTATCTAAAACAGAAAAAGAATTAGGAGGTATTCCGAATACTTCGGAGGATGTTAAACAATCTCATGCAGCAGCAATAGAGTCTTATATTGAAAAATACGTAGGCATAGATTTGAATGGAGATTTTAGGGATTCTGAAGAAATGGGTACCATGTATTTTGGTAGAACATTAGAAGACTGGGCTCGGTTTGATATCACTAATAGAACAAAATATGATGCGTCTATAAGTAGTGGTTTAGCTATTATGGCTAATCAAAAACACTTATATACCCCGTCTAAACAAAAATCAAAAATAAGTATTAACTTTGCAAAGTATAATAATAGTAGTACTATAAGTCAAATAATTAGATGAAAGGAATCCAGATAGATATACAATCTGCAGCCTTTCCAGATCAATTTGTGTCTGATTCACAGAAGGCCACAAAAGAATTTGGGTTACAGGTAGGTCAGGCGATACAATACGAGTGGTTTAGAAGAGACGGTTTGTCATGCCGTTTTTATAATCAATTCTTAGAATTTCACAAATTACGTCTTTACGCAAGAGGTGAACAATCAGTAGCTAAATATAAAAATGAATTAGCTGTTGATGGAGATTTATCTTATTTAAATTTAGATTGGACTCCGGTTCCTATTATACCTAAGTTTGTAGACATAGTGGTTAACGGAATGTCAGATAGATTGTTTGATGTTAAATGTTATGCTCAAGATGCATTGTCTGCGGAAAAAAGAAGTAACTTCCAGTCAATGGTAGAAAGAAATATGTTGGCTAAAGGATTATTCCAACAAATTGAAAAAGATTTTGAAGTAAATGTTTTTGAAGTAAATCCAGAACAACTTCCTGAAAACGATACAGAGATGGAGTTGTATATGCAAATGAATTATAAACCAGCCGTAGAAATAGCCAATGAAGTAGCTATTAATACTATGTTAGAAGAAAACCATTATAATGATACACGAAAAAGAGTTGATTATGATATTGCTACAATAGGTATAGGAATGTGTAAACACACTTTTCAAGAAGGAGATGGAGTTAGAGTTGAATATGTAGATCCAGCTCATGTAGTATATAGTTATACGGAAGACCCTTATTTTAAAGATTGTTTTTATTGGGGAGAACTTAAAACTATTCCGATTGGAGAAGTTTTAAAAATTAACCCTGACTTAACTCAAAAAGATTTAGAAGAAATATCTAAATACAGTCAAGCTTGGTATGATTATTATAATGTTGCTCAAATGTATGAGAACAGTATGTTTTATAGAGATACTTGTACTTTGTTATATTTTAACTATAAAACCACTAATAGTTTTGTTTACAAGAAAAAAGAAATGGCTGATGGTAGTTTTAAAACTGTAGAAAAAGATGATCAGTTTAATCCGCCTCAAGAAATGATGGACGAAGGTAAGTTTGAAAAAATAGAAAAAAGAATAGATGTGTGGTATGAGGGGGTAATGGTAATGGGTACTAATATTATAATTAAATGGGACATGATGAAAAACATGGTGCGTCCCAATTCAGCAAGTCAATATGCTATGTCTAACTACGTGGCTTGTGCTCCTCGTATGTATAAAGGAGTAGTAGAATCTTTAGTAAGAAGGATGGTTCCTTTTGCAGATTTAATTCAAATTACTCATTTAAAAATACAACAAGTTATTGCTCGAATGGTTCCTGATGGAGTTTTTATAGATGCGGATGGATTAAATGAGGTAGACTTAGGAACAGGTAACGCTTATAACCCCGAAGACGCTTTACGTTTATATTTTCAAACCGGTAGTGTTATAGGTAGAAGTTATACTCAAGATGGTGAATTTAATAATGCTAAAGTTCCTATTTCCCAATTAACTTCTAATAGTGGAGGAGGGAAAATGCAAATGTTAATTAGTAATTACAATCATTATTTAAATATGATTAGGTCTGTCACAGGATTAAATGAGGCAAGAGACGGATCAACACCTGATCCTAATTCTTTAGTTGGAGTTCAAAAACTTGCAGCTTTAAATTCTAATACAGCTACTCGTCATATTTTACAAGGAAGTTTATTTATTACAAGAACTTTAGCTGAAGCTTTATCATTACGTTGTGCTGATGTTTTAGAATATGCAGATTTTAAAGATGAGTTTGCTATGCAGATAGGTAAGTATAATCTTAATATTTTAGAACAAATACGTAATTTATATATTTATGATTTTGGTATTTTCATAGAAATGAGTCCGGATGAAGAACAAAAAGCTCAATTAGAAGCAAACATTCAAATGGCTTTATCTAAGCAGGATATTAATTTAGAAGACGCTATAGATATTAGAGAAATGAAAAATATAAAAATGGCTAATCAGTTGTTGAAAGTTAAACGTAAACAATTAGCAGAGCAAAAACAACAACAAGAAATGCAAAAACAACAGATGGTTGCTCAAACTAATATGCAGTCTCAACAAGCGGCTGCTCAAGCTGCTATGCAAAAAATGCAAGCTGAAACGCAATCTAAAATGCAGGTGGCTCAAGCAGAAACTGCTATGTCTATAGAAAAAATGAGAAATGAAGCAGCTCTTAAAGAACAATTAATGGCTGTAGAGTTTAGTTATCAAATGCAATTAAAAGGGATGGAACAATCTCAAATGGATGAAAGAGAAAAAATGAGAGAAGAAGGTAAATCTCAAAGAATAGCGGAAGCTAACACTCAACAATCTAAAATGATTGAACAACGTAAAAGAAATTTACCTGCTCAAAATTTTGAGTCTAATGAAGATAGTTTAGATGGTTTTGATTTAGCAGAGTTTGACCCAAGATAATTAGCTAAAATAAATAAATAAATAAATATTAACTTTGTAAAAACTTAAATTAAATAAAATGGAAAATAACGAAAAACCTAAATTAACGGTAAAATTAGTTGGTGAAGCTGAAACTAAATCAACACAAGAAATAGAAAAAGAGTTACTGGATAAACATGAAGAAAATTTAAAAACTGAAGAAACTCCAGTAGAAAAAATAGAAAAAGTAGAGGACACTACAGTTAAAAATGTAGAAGAACCTAAACAACAAGAAGAACAAAAGAAAGAAGAAGCACCTGTAAAAGAACAGGCGTTGGAAGATAAAGATATTCTTGAATATATTAAGAATAGATACAATAAAGAAATATCATCGGTAGATGATTTGTTTGCTCAACAAAAAGCTAATGAAGATTTACCCGAAGATGTTTCAGCGTTCTTTAAATATAAAAAAGAAACGGGTCGTGGGTTAGGTGATTTTGCTAAGTTACAGCAAGACTACACCAAACTTGATGACGAAAAAGTGCTGACTGATTATTATGCAGCTATAGAAGAAGGATTAGATGAGATTGATATTCAAGACTTAATTGATGATAAATTTGGTTTTGATTCGGAGTTAGATGAAGAAAAAGTTGTAAAGAAAAAGAAGTTAGCCAAAAAAAGAGAACTTTCAAAAGCGAGAAAGTTTTTTGAGGAGCAAAAAGAACAATACAAACTACCACTTGAGTCAAGCCCGGGAGTTAGTTCTAAAGAGCAAGACGAAGAATTTAAACGCTATAAGAGTTACATGGAAGAATCCAAAACTCAAGAGGAAGCTCGTAAAAAAAGGTATGACTGGTTTACACAGAAAACAAATGAAGTTTTCAGTCAGGATTTCAAAGGTTTTGAAATTTCTGTTAATGACAAGTCTTACACTTATAAACCTGGTGATACGACTGAGTTGAAAAACAAACAGTCGGATTATACTAATTTTATCTCTCCTTTTATGGATGGAGAAACAGGTATGATGAAAGATGCTAAAGGATACCATAGAGCAATAGCAATTGCTTCTAATCCTGAAAAGTTTGCCAGATTTTTTTATGAGCAAGGTAAAGCGGAAGCTATTGACGATGTAAGTAAAAAATCAAAAAACATTGACATGGTTCGTAAAACACCTCAAACCTTCAGTAAGAATGGATTAAAAATTCGTTCAGTTGGAGATACATCGAGTGGAAGAGGACTCCGAATTAAGAGTATTAAAAAAAGTTAAACATTAATTAAAAAATTTAGAAATTATGGCAGTAAACGCAACACCGGGCTTTGACTTAATCCCATCAGCGGAAAGAGTAGCAATGCCCCAAAACTATATTACCAATTTCGATTTCTTAAATCAGTATCTTCCTGATACTTATGAAAAAGAATTTGAAAGATATGGTAATAGAACAGTATCATCATTCTTAAGAATGGTAGGTGCTGAAATGCCTTCTAACTCAGACATGATAAAATGGGCTGAACAAGGAAGGTTACATATTAAATATACATCATGTGATTCTGCAGGAGTCGCAGGAGCTAACACGGCTACATGGGACATCAAAGATGACCTTACTCCTACTATTCCAGGCGGTACTACTACTGCAGGACAAGGAAGTATAGCTTTAAGAGTTGGTCAAACAATTATGATTTCAGACAACACGGCTGGATCTAATTTGACTAACAAAGCAGTTATTACAGCTGTTAACTACACAAACGTTCCTCCTCAAATTACAGTAGCGTATTATGAAGGAACAGGCCAAGCAATGGCAGCTGGTGTAGATTGTACAATCTTTATTTATGGTTCTGAATTTGCAAAAGGAAGTGAAGGAATGGCAAACTCTTTAGAGTCTGACGACTTCATTTTTGATAATTCACCAATCATTATTAAAGATACTTATGAAGTTTCTGGTTCTGACATGGCTCAGATAGGATGGGTAGAAGTTACATCAGAAAATGGTGCTGACGGATACTTATGGTATTTGAAATCAGAGCATGATACAAGATTAAGATTTGAAGATTATCTTGAAACAGCAATGATAGAAGCAGTTCCTGCTGACGCTGGTTCTGGTGTATCTGCAATTACTTTAACATCTACAAGCCCAGGTAACAAAGGTTCTGAGGGTATTTTCTACGTAGTAGGAGAAAGAGGTAATGTTTATGGCGGTGGTAACCCAGCGGCATTAGCAGACTTTGATGCTGTTATCCAAAGATTGGATAAGCAAGGTTCTATTGAAGAAAATGTTCTTTTTGTTAACAGACAATTCTCATTTGATATTGACGATATGTTAGCTGCTCAAAACTCTTACGGAGCGGGTGGTACTTCATACGGTCTATTTGATAATGATGAGGATATGGCTCTTAACTTAGGTTTCACAGGATTTAGAAGAGGTTATGACTTCTATAAATCTGACTGGAAATATCTTAACGATCCTACTATGAGAGGAGGTTTAACTGCTGGTGCAATCAACGGACTTTTAGTTCCTGCTGGTTCAACTACAGTTTATGACCAAATCTTAGGTAAGAATGCTAAGAGACCTTTCTTACATGTGAGATACAGAGCGTCTGAAACTGAAGATAGAAGATATAAAACTTGGATCACTGGTTCTGCTGGTGGAGCAAGAACATCTTCTTTAGATGCAATGACGGTTAACTTCTTGAGTGAGAGATGTGTATGTACTTTAGGTGCAAACAACTTCTTCTTATTCCAGAATGCATAATGCATAAATAATTAAAGGGAGGCGAAAGGCATACATGCAAACGTTCTCTGAGTAACCTCCCTTTTATTTTTAACTTTAATTAAATTATAATAAAATGAAAACAAAGAAAAAAATTTACACAGCTAAGACATATCGTCTTAAAAGAGATGCAGCACCTTTAACTTATATGTTAGCTTCGCATCATTCACGAAGATCACCTTTACTTTATTTTGATGATGAAACAGGAACTAATAAACAATTACGTTATGCACGTAATCAAAAGTCTCCTTTTGTAGAAGACCAAGATGGTAATGCTATTATGGAGCCTATTATTTTTGAAGACGGAATGCTTCATGTACCTAAAAACAATCAGGTTTTACAAGAATTTTTATATTACCATCCTCATAAAGACATGGTATTTGAAGAGGTGAATAATGAAAAAGACGCTCAAGAAGAAGTAGAAATTTTACAAGCAGAAGTACAAGCTTTAATTGTGGCTCAAGAATTATCTTTAGATAAATTATTAGCAGTAAGTCGTATATTAATTGGAAGGTCTGCAGCTAAAATGAGTACAGCAGAATTAAAAAGAGATATTTTAATTTATGCTAAAAAAGATCCTCATACTTTTATGGAAGTAGTAAGCGACCCTGAAATGGAGTTTGAAGATGAAGTAAGAAGATTTTTTGAAAACAAGTTGTTGATGTTGAAAAATAATAATAAAGATGTTTATTATAATATTCCAGGTAACAAAAAGAAAATGTTATCAGTTCCTTTTAATGAAGACTATTATCATGTGGTAGGTTCTTTCTTAAAAAGTGACGATGGAGTAGATGTTTATAAAGCTTTATTAAAAATGCTTAAATCGTAACAGATTTAATTTAGTATCTTTGCATCATATTTATTTATTAAACCTATAAATTATTATTATTATGGAAAAATTTTTAAACATTCCTGTGACTGACGAAGGAAACCAATTAGTTCCAGCAACTGATGTAAAATTAGTTGAAGTAGGTGCAGGAGGTGCAGCAGACACTACTACTGTTATTACTTATGGTGCAGGCAACACAATTACATTGACGCATGCTTCAGTAGGAGCAGCTTCTGCAACTAATTCAGGTAACCAAATGAGAAATTTTGTGCAGTCAAGTATAGTGGCAGCTTTAAGTACAGCTTGGACAGAGCCAGCTTATGAAGCTATACCAGATTTCGCAGTATCAAACATTGATTACGCATAAATATTATTATTAACCCTTAATTCTTTATTATTATGGAAAAATTTTTAAGCATACCAGTTTTAGATGCACACGGCACAAACAGCCAAAATCAACTGGTATCAGTTACAGATGTAGTAAAAGTACAACAATCAAGTACTACTGCTGTAGCTATTGATTATCGTTTGGGTAAAAGAGTTACCCTAACATGGCCAGGAGCAACGGGTGTAGCAGCACCTGCTTTAGAAGTGGCTGTTTCAAACCAAATTGTAGAAGCTCTTCAAAATGGATGGACACATGTAGACAAATATTATGCTCCAAAAGGCATGGTAGATGGAGCAGCTGTTCCAGAAGAGTCTGGTTCTTTCGCTAATATTAACCCTCTTGCATCAATTGCAATAACTTAAAATGAATATGACTATGGAAAAATTTATAAAATTCCCGTTGCTAAAAAACACAGCATCAGCGGGAGCAGTAACAGATGGTGATGGTTCAGCGACTTTAAAGTTAATTGATAGTAGTGAAACATTTACACAATTTGTTTTTGTAAACGACATTGTATGGGACACAACAACCAATAGTGCTTCAGGTGGAGAACTATATATAGTAACAGCTATTGATAGTGACACACAATTATCGGTAGTAGCTATTGGTCCAACTGCAGCACAAGGAACAGGTTTACCGGCAGCAGCTACTTATAGAATCTATTCTCCTCAATATACAAAGATAGCGTCAGGAACAGCTGATGGCACAACAGCTAATCAGTTAGTTGATACAACAGTTAATTTTGCAGCATTAGGAGTTAAAGTTGGAGATACAGTAGATGACGTAACTGGAGGCTCAAGTGCTACTGTTACAGGATTTGCTACTAATACTAACCCTAATGATAGCTTGACTTTGTCAGCTGATATTTTTGTAGGAGGTGATGTCTATAAAATTTATAGAGAAGGCCCTAATGATTATGATAAATTAGTTAGAGCTTCTAATGTATCTTTGATAGAAAATTTAGCTTCTAACAATTTAAATAACGATGTAGATATACAATATGCAGGAGCTTCAGGTTCAGCATTAGATATGAATATTAAGTACGCTTATTCAGATACGTCTACTAATAACGAGGATATGAGAAACGCTATACAGGATGCTGTAGTAGCTGCTCTTCAAACTCCTTGGCCTAATGTAGTATATGACTGGCCAGGATTACAAAACACATGTAGTACTGATCCATGTACAACAAACACTACTTGGTTAGGTGGTAAAGAATATTTCTTTATAGATATAAGATAATATATCACAAGAAATTTCTTATAAATAAAAGAGAGGTTTACAAAAAAAAGTAAGCCTCTTTTTTTTTGTTATCTTTGTAAAAAGATTTAAGGATGCCTATAAATGATGTAAGAAATACGGTATTAGCTATTGCTAACAAAAACAATTACGGATATATTTCTCCTCAAGATTTTAATCTATATGCCAGACAGGCACAAATGGATATATTTGAGGATTATTTTTATCAATATAATAATTGGATTAACAGAGAAAATGGACGTACTTCAGGTACAGGATATGCGGATATTATAAAAGGTTTAGAAGAAGTTATTGACACTTTTTCTGTTGAAGCTTTTTTAACTCAAATTTTTCCTACGGGAGCTATTAATGCTCCTTCAGGCTTATCAGGACCTTCTTCTTATTTTTTACCAGAAGATTATTATTTAGTAAATAAATTATACCGATATCCAACATTAAGAATAGCGGGCACTACTACCACAGCTTTAGCAGGTAGCACTACTTTGGTAGACACTAATACAGATTTTTTAGCTGCCGGAGTACAACCTGGAGATATAGTAGTTAATACCAGTGCTACAGGAGCAGCTAATTATCCTGTAACAGGAGCCCCAGGCTTACAAGGATGGGTACATCAAATTTTAAACTCAGCTCCTGGAGCTGGTAATGATACTTTAATTTTGTCTGCTCAATTATTTGTAAATCCTAATGGACTACCTACATTTGAAAATTATGCTATATATGATGCTAATAATATTGTAGAGGTAGAAAGAGTTAGTCAAAGAAAAATATTTAATTTAACAAGTTCTAATCTTACTAAACCTACTAAACAATATCCTTGTTATGTGTTAGATGGAAATATAATTTCTGTATGGCCTACCACTTGGGATGGTTATAATATTCCTTACACAGTAGGAGATACTATGGGAGCATGCGATGTTAAAGCACAATATATTAGATACCCAAGAAATCCAAGATGGACATGGGCTCAGTTAGCGGGAGGAGAACCTTTATTTGACCAAACACAAGCAGACTATCAAGACTTTGAATTACCTCTTTCTGATGAACCAGCTTTAATTGCTAAAATTTGTCAGTATGTGGGTATAGAAATTAGAGAAGCAGAGGTGTATACCTTTGGAACAAATGAAGAACAAATAGATACTCAAGAAACAAGTTAATTATGGCATATATAACAGATTATCAATATTACGAAAACAGTCAAGTTGTACCTACAGATACTAACTGGGGTTCATATCAGTATGTGTCATTAGATGATATAGTTAATAATTTTATGTTAATGTATCAAGGAAACAATGAATTAATAAATAATATAAATAGATATCAAGTTTTATTTTTTGCTAAAAGAGCAATACAAGAATTAAACTATGATGCTATGAAGGAAATAAAAATCTTACAATTACAAATATGTGACCAGTTAAGATTTGTGTTACCACCTGATTACGTGAACTGGGTAAGAATTTCATTATATGAAAATGGAGTCTTAAGGCCTATGACAGAAAATATTCAAACTAATTGGAGTGGAGCTTATCTTCAAGACCATGACTGTAGAATTTTATTTGACATTTATGGTAATGTTTTAAAACCTGCTGATTCTAAATTAGACTTAGATAGGTTAGATAATCAAAAGAAAAGTATTTATCTAAATCAAAACAGTCCTTATAATAACTGCGAGGGATGGTGTATTAATGGATGTTGGTATTTTGATTATGCAGTAGGAGCTCGTTTTGGTTTAAATACTGAAACAGCAAACAGTAATCCTACCTTTAGTATAAATAAAAAAGGAGGAGTAATTAATTTTAGTTCAGGAGTTTCTGGAAAATTAGTTGTCTTAGAATATGTTTCTGATGGCATGGAAAAAGGCGATGATGCAAATGTAAGTGTAAATAAACTCTTTGAAGAATATATTTATGCGGCCATTAAGTTTTCTTTTTTAAATAACAGATTGTCAGCACAGGAATATGTAATTAATAGAGCTCGTAAAGACAAATCGTCTTTATTAAGAAATGCAAAATTAAGATTAAGTAATATGCACCCTGGTCGACTACTAATGAATTTAAGGGGGCAAGCTAAATGGATAAAGTAATATGTTAATTCAAACTAATTTTATAGCGGGTAAAATGAACAAGTCAGTAGACGAAAGACTTGTTCCGGTAGGCGAGTATGTGGATGCTATGAATGTCCGTTTAGGTTCTACCGAAACTACGGAAATTGGAGCAGTAGAAAACTCAAAAGGAAATTTACAATTAACTAATGTAGGTTATGGAGGAAACCCTCTTTCTAAAGCAGCTCGTTGTATAGGAGCTTATGAAGATGGGATGACTGAAACTATTTATTGGTTTATAACAGATCCTAACAATAGTAGTTCAGCTTCAGGTAAGGTAGATATGGTGTTATCTTATAATACTAATACTAATAGTTTATTATACCATTTAGTTAGTGAAACAGTTTTAAATTTTAACCAAACTTATTTAATAACTGGTGTAGATAAAATTAGTGATTATCTGTATTGGACAGACGATATTAACCCTCCTCGTTATATTAATATTACTCGTAATTATAATGATGATACTGCTGCTATTAACCCTTTAGTTGAAGAAGATATAAGTGTAATAGTAAAACCACCTGGCTTTGAAGATGATAATACAGCAACAGGTACAGAACCTTTAGGGGCTCCTCATTTAGAATTAAGCAATAATGGTTCTGCTGAGGATTACTTAGAAATGAGATTTTTATGTTTTGCTTATCGTTATAGATATCAAGATGGAGGATATAGTGCGACTTCATTATTTACTACACCAGCTTTTTCTCCTCGAGATTTTAAGTTTAATTTAGAAACTTATCAGAATGATGGAATGATAAACAGGTATAATCAGGCTACTATTACTTTTTCTTCCGGTTCTCGTAGAGTTACAGAAATTCAATTATTATATAAAGAAAGTTCTAATAACACTATTTATGTTATTGATAGGTTAAATAAAGCTGATTTAGGATTGGCTAATGATACTTTTTATAACCGAACTTTTACAAATAGTAAAATTCTTACAGTATTAGGTTCTGACGAACTATTAAGATTATATGACAATGTTCCTCGTTATGCTAAAGCTCAAACCATACAAGGTAATAGATTAATGTATGGAAATTATGTAGACCAATATGACATAACACCTACTGAAGGAGGAAGCACAATACCTATGGAATATCAAGCAACTCCAGTTTCATTAGGTTTAGTAGGAGAAGATTTAGCTGACCCTACCACAACATCAGCTACGTGGACTATCGATCCAGCGGGAGGCCAAACTTTAGGTGATGGACAAATATCTTTTGATTGCTCTGGTTTATTAGCTTCAGCTGCAAGTATACCTGAAGGAACTCAAGTAAGGTTTGTATTAGGAATGCAAAATGTATTAGCTGTGGATAGGTCTCCTGTTTTACCTGGAGCAGATTTTGTTTCAAATTTAATTCCTGATTTTGAATTAGTGTTAAATTTTATTTGCCCTGTTACTTATGCTACCGTTAATGATATGTTAACCTCTTCAGAATTTGCAGCCGTAGTGGGAACAACTGCAGGTATGCAACAAATTTTACCTCCCTCTACAGCGTGTTCTACTATTAGTTCCGGGGCTTCTTTAACAGACAGATTTAATTTTTCTATTTGTGGAACCAGTGGATTAGTATCCCCTGCGGGAAACACTTTATTTTTATATAACACCTCTATTAGTGGACA
>CERU01024503.1_pt1 | contig 14272 bp, 12 predicted proteins | sample 530741 | NCBI WGS metagenome assembly CERU01 (sample SAMEA2620925, study PRJEB7988) | marine metagenome | biome: marine biome (ENVO:00000447); feature: deep chlorophyll maximum layer (ENVO:xxxxxxxx); material: "saline water (ENVO:00002010), including plankton (ENVO:xxxxxxxx)" | depth 30 m | reverse complement strand
GTGATCCATTCCCTTGTCTGGTCTTTTTAGGCTTGCTAGGAACGAAATTCTGTCCGCTAAGTGACTTGGCCATCAGATCCCGTCAGTTGAATCCAAGTTCTGATACTTGAGGGCCAAACCCACAAACAAGCCATGCTGAGGATGGCTGATTTGATCACGGCCATCAAGGAAATACAATTCTTCTAGCCATAACGTCCGAGCAGCCATCGCTTGCACATCAGAAGCCCCTGGCTTAGACGCGATCATGGGGTCAGGACGGTTCATCAGGCCAAGCAGTAGCAATGTTCGGGTTAGCGATCCAGACGATGTTGCCATCAGCATCTAAAACGCTTTGACCATCATCGTCGGTTTGGGGGATTTGAGCTTGCCCGTAAAGCAGCTCTTTCAACGTTGCAACATCAGAGCAAGCGTCAATCTCGGCTTGGCGCGTGTTGCAGGCTGTACGCACCGCAGCCCGATAGGTCGTGTAGTTGGCGGGCTTTGCTGCCTTGAACTCAGCAAATGTTGTTGCCTCATCAAGCGCCTTGATGACCCGCTTGTCAGAGTCGTTGAGCAGGCTGGCGGCAATCTCGTTCTGCTCTGCCTTCCACAGCGTTTTCAGGCCAGTCGTTACGTTGCCATCATCATCAGTAACGTCATCAAGCTGCTTGGGGATTAGGTTGTTGTCTGAGTCATAACCCCAATAAAACTTCTCGTCCCAGCGTGGTGGGTCAGCCTGTTCGGTGATCCCAATGGCTGCACGTTCCTCTGCAGACGCAAGACGCAACCAGTTGTTTGGGTACTGAATGCCCCGATGCTGGAACGCAACATCAAGAGCAAGCGTGCGGCCGTCAAGAACAAACATGGGACTAGAACGATGAAGTGAGTTTAACGAGCAAGCCCGCCATTGGCCTGGAACGGGTTTTCAGCAAATGCGATGTAGATATATGATCCACCCGACTTATTTACAGCGTCATTGTCTCCACGGATTTTAAATCCATTGCTAAGTATATCTTTGCCTGTCACACCAGTATCTGTTTCCGCGGCACTGGTGCTTGGCAACAATTGTTTTGTTACCTCATTATGTTGATCACGCGCGGTGTCATGAAGCACCCAGTTGTTAGTGCCGCCGTCAGTACGCTTAATTAGAATCCAACGACTTCTAAACCCTGTGTGTATAAAAGGGCCATCTGTTGACGAACCATTGCCGGCGTACGAACCAATCGCGCTATAGCCTTCGACAGGTGTGAAAGCATAAAGGATATAATTATTGCCAGCGTTACAAGTATCGACGTTATTTGTGCCCACCGTGATAACACTTGAGGTTGGCGCTGTACTCCAAGGGGAAACACCAGAAGCAAACGGATCGGATGTATTTAACTTGGCGAAATCAGTGCTGCCATCAATCGCTGTTGTGTAAACAATCCAGTCTGAAGCAACTGACCTGTTTTTAAATATCCAGAACTTAGGTGCGACGCCCAGCCCATGTCCGAGCGTCTGACTTGAACCTGTGTCCGTGCCGCTATAAGTAACGATCGAGAATCCCGCCGCAATGTTGGCTCTTACAGTAGTAGCAATTGAGCCGTCAGTGTTGTCTGCATTTGACGTTCCAGCGTCCCAGGCCCACGCAACATAAGTGTCTGAACTGCTATTCACTGAAGTATCGGTGCCTAAATCAAATGTATTGGTACTAAACGCTCGAATGACCGATGTCGCGTTGTTTTCTGCTCCAGTTAAATTTGGGCTAAGAAAAGCATTGCCGCCCTGCACGACAGTGCCAATTCGGTGATTATCGGTCGCATTTCTGCGTTTAATCCATGCAGCGCCAACAGTGGTTAATGTCGTCGTAATAGTCCGATCATTTACACCGTCGCCCGTATAAGTTATTGCGTTGAAATAGTCCGAACCGTCGGCAATCGTCGGGGTCGGGAGGTTCGTTGTGCAAAGTGCTTTAAAGCCAGATGGAGCGGTGTATGCGAATGCTCTCTGACCTGTGTTGATGTCTATCGTTTGACCAGACGCATAAGTAGTAACACCTATTGTGTAGAAAAAGTTATTAGCTACTGGGTCTTGAATTGTATAAATTGAACCCGTACCTGCTGCAGGGTCTGCGCTATTTTGCCACGTCCCATTCTTGCTCCAGTAAATCTTTTGGTTGTCAATGTCAATCGCGCATCCAATGACATCTCCAGCTCCATAAGAGCTTCCAAAACCGGTATTGCTGTTGCTGTTTCTTACGTTGCCAGTGCTGTAATAGCCATAACTTCTACCTGTATTGCCAACGGCATCGTTGTAATTAACTTCTCTGGGGTCACACCATCCAGCAAGTATGTTTGAGCCGCTAACGCCAGCAACAAACTCGTAATACCATTTGCCGCTTTGAACCACTATTGTTCCTGTTTCAGTATTAAATCCCGCCGTTGATGGATTCGTTGTTGTCAAATTGCCATTTGAAAGAACGGCAGAGGATGTTCCGCTGTTTCCCCCGGTCGTGGTGAGTGGGTTGAGCGTGCAGTAGTTCCCTGATACTTCTCCCCCGGCCCCTGTGTCTGACTGATCGCCGTTTACTGGTACGTCACGCAGAACGTCTTCGTCTGCACCTGCCCCTTCAAAAAGCCCTGTGTGACCACTTAGGGGATAAGAAAACGCGCTTGCTCCGTAATTCCAAGTACCAGAATCAGTGTTACTTCCGTTGCTTTGAAATTCAAAACGCAAGTCAGTGTAAGAAGTCCAGCCAGACCCGCCCGTATGAATCTGTGTTCCGTTTTTGTAGAAACTAATTGATCCAGCGCCACTGTTTGCGGTGTTATCTAGCGCGATGCCTAAAACATCGCCATTGCTCCAACTGGTATTTGTGCCACTAAATGAGCCCAAGGTGCTAGACGAGGCTGAGCCGTCTGTACCCCCGCGCCACCAAGCTTTTACGCTATCTAAACCCAGCTCAACAGTTGGGCCCTGAGCAACGCCGGGGCCAGGGTTCCCGCCACCTGTTGTTGTGTGAGTGACCTCAACGTAGGTCTTTTTATTAGTCGGAATAGTTAGAGATGAAACAGTGCCTGTATCGTTTGCAACGTTGCCGCTCCAGCTCAGCCCACCGTTGGAAAGCGTGGTGTTTGGGTACGCCGTGCTGCTAGGCGTCATATTTGTGGAAAATGTATTGCCAGTTGTAATATTGTTCGCTGTAAAATCGTTGTTATTGCCACTTGAGTCGTGGCCCACTGTTGACTCATTGGCAAAGTCGAAAAGATGAAATCCGTTCGTTCCAAATGACCCGCTATAAGCTGCAGCTTGCCAGACGCCGTTTGCGTCAAACGCCCCAAATGATGTGCAATCAAGCTGTTGTCCATCGATAAAATATACATCAGTCATGTACAAATCTGCCGGAAATATATCGCTGTTTTCTTCTCTTCCAATAGAGTGTTTTACATTCTGCTGGTTTATTGCTGTGTCTGCGTTTTGAGTAAAAGTATAGCCACTAAGTACATATTGAACGCCGTTTACATACATTTTTAGCCTGTCAGCAGCCGTTGACTGCGTTGTGTCCATTGCGGCAACTATGTGATACCAACTAGAATGATCACGGAAAAACGCTGTGTAGGAGTGGCTTGTGTATGCACCGCCACTCGCTTCGCCATAGCCCAGGTATCCTGAGACAATGTTCAACAACCCATAGGGATTGCCTGAAGCGGGAAAATTTTCAGTGCATTCAAATAACGTGTACCTATCACTACTACCTTGCTCTCTACCAAGTTTGATCCAGCCACTCCAGGTCCATGTTTTGCGATTTCCGGCAGATGAAGGAGTTCGGCTCAAATAGGCTCCGTCATCTTTGTTAAACCGAACGGATTTGGTGATGTTCGCACCAGCAGCCGCTGCGCCAGCAGTTGCCAGCAGCGGGGAAGAAAGATTACCGGGAACTGTCATCAGGAAGCAGCCTTAACGTCCAGGTGTGCAGTGATCATAATCTTCTCGTCAGAAAGCACCGCATACGCCAGCACAGTTTTTGCACTAGCTGTCGCCGTTACTGTCGGCGCGGTTCCGCCAACAAAGCGGAAATTCGACGAGAACGCGAGTGTTCTATTGCCAGTTCCATCTTGGATCACCTCGATAAATCCAGTCTGACCTTCAACAACATTTGTCGGGTTGCCAAGTGTCCTCGACCCACCGAGCGTCACTTTGAAGTTGTTGTTGTCATCCATATCGATTGCGATGGTTGACGCATCGGTCAGCGTTGTAATCGCTCCACGAACACCGCCGGTAACCACCTGGCCATTGGTGGTTTCAGTGGCAAGCAGGAAAGAAGCAAAGCCAAGGTTGCCGCTTGCATCAGTCTTCAGCGCCTGATTGGCTGTTCCATCAGCAGCAGGCAGCGTAAACGTGACGTTGCTGGAAACAGTGGCAGGGGCCTGAAGCGCCACATAGTTGCTGCTGTCTGAATCAGCAAAGCGCACATCAGACTGGGCGTTCAGCGTGATGTCACCCGTAAAGGTCGCACCGGACAAGGCAGCCAAACCAAAATTGGTTTGGACCGGGCCGATGGTGATGTATCCGTTGTTTGACGAATTCCTGAGCTTGTAAACAGCCGGTGTGGCTGACGTGTCAACAAAAGGCTCAAACGCAACCTTTGTGCCACTTGGCTCACTAGAGCCGCTGTTGTTGCTGGCTATCGCAGCAAGGATCGTATTTAGCTCTGAACGGAAATTTGCTCCAGACTGGTTAGAAAGACTTTTATCAGTGGATTGAGCCATTAGGTAATCTCCTTGCCGTGGCCTACCGCCTGGTAGTCGATGGTTCTGTCTACGATTGTACCTCCGGAATTTTTCGTGGCGATAGTGAAGCCAGTGCGGCTGACGCTCGTCAGCTCAAAGAAGTCACCGCTTGCCATGTTGGTCGCTGTCACCGTGACGCTTGGCGTGCTGTAGAACGCAGACGGGAAGGTGATGGCCTTGGCACTTGTGCCAGTGCTGATGTTGCGTTGCTGCTCTGTCCGGCGCTGCAGGCTGACCGTCACCCCAAGAGCCTCAATGATCGGATCTTGCGACGTGTTGTCTGTCGCTATCTCAACTTTGAATTGGAACCCTCTGCCGCGTTTAGTTGAATTTAGGAATGGCTCCCAAGTGCTCCACGTTGGGCTTCCGCTGGGATCGTCTGCCGTTGACCGCACATAAAGCTCAGCGTCAGTTTCGTTGAAATCATCTGCGTCAATATCAGTCCAATCATCAATTAGCTCAGTGCGTGAATCCCAAAAGTCATCAGGGTTGATGCTGCGCAGCTCAAGATCAGCGAGCAGTTCAACGTCATACTTTGCAGAAAGGTCAAGAGTGTTGGCAAAGATATAGCTACCTGTTGATTCAATACCGCCGAAGAAATCCAAATTGGTGACAGCATCAAAATCAGTGATGTCGTCGATCAAGCCCTTGCCACTAAGGCTAATACCGCCTTCAGTAACGCTGTTAAAGGCTCTTTCAAACGTGCCAGTAAAGTTTGGATTTTCCGTGAAAGTCTGGACAACTTCTAAGTCTTGCGGCTCAGGCAGGTCAACTTGCACCGATGGGATGCTTGCCGCTGCTGAGTAGTTGCCAATCGAATCTTTGGCGCGGATGAAATATGTGCCTGACTTCAAAGGCACAATCTTGCGAGTGCTGCTGCCATTTACGGCGGGCACAATTTTTTGCGACTTGCTCCAAACAGCGTTTGCGTCTGTGTGAGGCGTGTGCCTAATCTCAACTGTGCCACCGATGCGCACGTCAATGTCAGTGCTTTGCGGCCAATGCAGCTCAGCATTGTGTTGATCAATAGGCGATACGTTCAGGCTGGCAATGTTTGCAGGAGGCGCTGTCTTTCCGACTGCCACAAAAGTATCGTTGGCAGCATTGCTCCCTCGGCGGGCGTAGTTCTCAGTCGTTACTTCAAACTCATAGGTGCCGTCGATCGTTCCAAGGATTTCATATTCAGGCGACTTTGTGTAAATCGTTGTGTAGTTGCCGTTTTCAACGCGATATCGAAAACGGTATTGGTAAGCCTCAGGGACAGGCTGCCAGCTAACAATAATTTTCTGCGCGACTTGTCCGTTGTTCTCATACAAAAATTCCTGCGCTTGAATGTTGCTTGTGGATGGCGGTGGCTCGTTTAGGTTGCTGACATCACGAGCAGGAATGGATTGCTTGCGCTCAACGTGCGTGTACTTCTGCTGTAGATAAGAAATGCCCGTGATTGCATAGGTCGCGCCGTCCTGCTCAGCAATAGTCAAGACGCGCCAAAGCGTCGGGCGAACATCGTCTGAGCTAATGACGAAAGGCGCACCAGCCTGAGGCGTCTCTGCCAACTCTGTTTCAAGAAAAATCAGATTGCCAGAGCTGCTAGTGATTCGGCTGCTGCCAAAAGTCCCATCAGGCAACAACACCCGAATCACGGGATTCAGGTTGCTGACTGGGATGACTGTTTGGGTTGTGTCGTCAATAGAAATCTGAGTTGTCGTTGCAGCATGGACCCGTCCGCCACGTCGTTCACCGCTGATCACCGGGTCATAGACCTGGATGACATCCCCAGGCCGCACTACCACTCCAGCATCAGCCGTTGCCTCAAACGCAATCGTGTTGCCTTCGTTCTGTTCGGTGTAGAGGAGCCATTCACCAAGGCGACGGGCTTGGCCGCGAGACGTACAGGCAAAAGCTGAAATACTGGTTTTGATGACGCCATACTTAGCAATGGCATCGTCGTCCTCAACTAGCTCATACTGGATCTCCCTTGCATCCAGATCCATGTACGCAACCTGCACGCAGGTGTGACGTGTCTTTAGGCTGCTGCCGCTATAAGTGAAGTTCCCGCCAACAACATTCGCCGGGCTGAAGCAATAGCTGAAACCAGTTGGTCGATCCTGGGCAACTGCTAGCGAGCCAGCAGACCAGAACGGCATGGCCCGGAACACCGAGCACATGTCGTTGATGAGCTTGTAGGCCTCTTCCTGCGTTTGAATGTTGACGTTGCAAGAGAAGCGCGGCTCAAACGTCCCTGTGCCGTCATCTAGCCCGTGCTTGCCGGTTTGTGAGTTGTAGTCATCAGTCGTACCACTGCGCCCATCTGTCAGATAAGTGTTTCGTGCGCTGCAGTATTGAGACGCTTCAAAGAAGGCCCACTTGTCGAGCTTCGAGGTGTCAATATGATCGCCAAATCCGTAGCGACTAGATGTCAACAAATCCCACAAGATCCAACAAGGGTCTGAAGTCCACTGGGTTCCGCCGTAGGTGTTTCCCCCGTCTGTGCTCTGCGTGAACGTTCCATCCCAAGGCTCATCCTTGTAAATCAACCCGCCACGTCCGCTTGGGCCTAACGCAGGACGGGCATTGCTTGGGATTTGAACTTTTATTCCGCGGATGCGATAAGCACGTTGCGGAACAGCGCTGAACTGTTCAGCAGGCAAAACCAGTCCGAACACAGCACTGTTCGGATAGCGCAGCTTGGAGTATCTAATTTCTGCGTAAGCTGCCCAACTGATCTCATCAACTCGCGTGGAGTTTTCAGGATCACCTGTTCCAGCATCAGCAGTTTCTCTGACAACTCTTACCGCAACGCTGCTGCTGAATGATTGCGTGAAATCAATGACAACCGCACGTTGGTAAAGATCAGCAGTCCGTCCTTTGAATTGCAAGCGGCTATCACTACTCGCTAGGCCGCCGTTAGCTGTACTGAAGGCACCACCGTCATAAGACAACTCAATTCGAAAATTAACTTGCGTGCCAGTAACGTCGCCGTTTGCCTTGAAAAACTGAAGCTGCGGCACAGAAAAGGTTATCCGCACTGCATCAACGGTGGTGTCCGTGATAGTGCGAGTTACAGACGACGCAAAACTAACAACTGTGCCAACGCTGAAAGCTGTTTCACTTGCGCGGAACCCTCTGATCCAATCTTGCGCCTGAGTTCCATACCGCAAATATGTGTAAATTCCTTTGTAATTAAAATCACTGTCTGAGGGGTTCGCAACGTCTGCGCCTTCCCTAAGCACAGGAACGTTGTTGAAGAAAATATCTTTTAACGCAGCATTGTCATAAGAAGTTGTGCCTTTCGTGTAATTACGGGCAGAAGGAAAACCCTCAATCTCACCTTCGCTGATCAGCTCCAGCAGTCGCGCATATTGAACAGAATCAAGGTTGTCACGAGCAACATTTGGGCCACCCGCGCCACCGCCGCTGCCACCGCCACCAGCACCTGCAATCAGCTCATTATTTTTCATTTTTAGGACTCAGCAGAGGAACGGTCATCAGTCAGTATTGTGCTTGAAACCACAACGCTGCCGACTATTGTTTCGCCATAAACGATCGGCACTGGAACGCCTTGGCGTCCAACGTTTTGAATCCCGCTGAAGCTATAGGACTTGCGCGGATCTTGATCGCTGCCCGAGCCGGCATCGAATCTTGGTGTTGGCGTCAATAATTGGGCAACGCCACCAAGCACAAGAGATGCACCAAGGCTTCCAACAAAAGGCGCTGCAGCAATAGTGCCTGTACCAAGGCCAAAAGTTCCGATAGTTGCTCCTGCCGGCAGGAGGATTGCAGTAGCAATCAAAGCAGCTCCAAGCAAAATCCTCCCTGTGCCTCCACCTGCACCAGCCATCACTGGCACAATCTTGATCTCTTCCTGGGCACCAATCGGATTGTGTAACTGCTCTGGCTCGTCACCAATCGCTAGTGCGTTGCCAGAAACCAGCACCTGGTAGTGCTTGTCCGACATGTGCCCGCGCACTTGCGGAAAATTAGCAATCAAAAATCGGACAGCCTCACCCGGCGTTGCAACGTCAGCTTGGAAAACACGCTGCTTCAGGAACTTTGCAAGCGAGCCATAGACCTTGATCTTGCGCAGCATCGTCATGTCCGGCTGATATGACGCAGGACACGGCCTGTGTTCTTCTGATAATAGCCTCCATAAACATCGCGACTACTGAGGCGACCTCTCACATGGTGGAGGAACAAACCATCTCCTAGGTAAACACCGACATGGTTTGCCCCAGGGGAGTTCATCGACATCAGCAGCGCATCACCCACCTTCAAACCAGCAGCGGGGTCGATGGTCACAAAGCCTGTTTCCTCATAGCAACCCTCAAACATTGGCTGCAGGTCAAACTCTTCTGGTGTTGCCGGTCGCTGCCAGTCACGCAACTTCAACCCCCATTCCTGTTCATACCAATCGCGGACCAAGGTCCAACAGTCAGACACGATCCACAGCCATGGCCGCCCGATTAAGGGGATCTCGTACCCACAAGGTTCGTAGCTGCCCCACGTCTCTGTGACTGGTTGGACAATGTGCCAAGGCAGCCCTGATTTTTCTGCTGAGATCTTGTCCGCTTCGCTTGGCTGTGGCGGTGTATGTGGATGGCTGTGGACGATTGCGACAATCTCCCCAGCGTCTTCAGCATCTGCATAGTCCTCTGGATCAAGCAGAAAAAACTCGTTCCCGGCAATCAGGTTTTTGCAAGGCCAATACCGTTCACGCCCCTTGATAACCACAAGCAAGCCGCAAGCCTCTCGCGGCATCTCGGCTTTTGCGTGCTCTAGTGCCGCTTCTTTCCAATCAATCACGAATAACTCGTACCAATCGACGGGAAGCTGCCGAAAGGAACACCTGCATCATTGCTAGGCGGAAAACGCAGCTCACAACTAGAAAGGCGCTTCCCGCAGTTGTCAGTGCCGTCATAGTCAGGATCTGTTGGCACCCGATCTTGAATGTCCGCTACTGCGCCCCCTGAGTATCCGCATTCAGCACTCTTGTAAACCCACTGGCACAGGTTGGCGATACATTGCCGCTTAGGAGAACGAACACCAGCTAGGTCAAAGGCGCTGACCAGCTCAAACTCAACTACATCACGGTTTTCAGTGACCTTGCGATCAACGTAATAAATCTCACGCGGAGCTTCTGCTGTTGGATCAGGCGTGCCGTAGGGATTGGTGTTGCTTGGAAAATTAACCGCATCTAAATAACGCGCCAAAGTGCGGATCCGCGTCAGCTTTGCACCGCAAAGATCGTTAGCAGGATTGCTTGCGTTGATGTCAATCATTATCAACGTTAGAAAACTGAACAGGTTCGACACCCGCACAGTTGGGCGCGGCAACTGCCCATTGCCTAGATACTCAAACCCGCTGATCTCAATCGGATAACGCGTGTATTGGTTGCCGTTCCAAGTCACGCCAGTGTTTGGAGTTTTAAGTGTCAGGCCAGCATGAAACCGATATGTAGCGTTGGATCCATGCAATGCAGCAAAGGTTTCTAGCTCATACAGGTCAATAATTGACGTTGGCGACAGCTCGGACAGCTCTTCTGCTACATGGCTGACCGCAAGCCAGACAACCGTGCCATCATTAACGGTTTGGTTGCTGGTTGTCGCCCAAACAGGCTGACTGCTGCCGCTAGTGCCAGCTGTAGTGGCGCGGAAAACTAAGCCTGTCCCAGTAGTGGTGGTTGGCCGGACGACATCGCCTACCGCGTAAGCGTTGCTCGCTTGCCATGCGGAATAAGCCATTTACGGTTCAAAGACTTGACGGAACGTTGCGCTGATATTTGCCAAATTTGCAGATGGCAAAGTTTTTGACCACTTGTCGCAACGCCATTTGTAGGTGTCCGACTCGTCTGGCGGGCTCCAGTCGAAGGCATCGCCATCGTCCGCGCGAGCATCTAAAAACGTTTCGATGGTGTCGCTATCAGTCTCAGAGATGTTTTCCCATGTCAAGTTCCAGACCTTTGGATTTTGATTGAGGCCAAAGCGCAACACCTGCTCGTAGCCGTCGCCATATTTGACAACGCGATTAGTAGGGGCGCTCTCTTTTGTCGCGCCAAAGTTTGCTTGTATGTCGGGGAAAGTAGCCATTAGCGGGTCAGAAGTCCTCCAGGTCGTTTCTGCTTGATCAACTCAGCCTGCACTGCGGCTCCAATCGCTCGACCTAACTGGTTGGCGGATTGTGAATCGCCTTGTGCAGATGTTCCCTTGGCGTCAACGTTCACAACAACGTTACCGACACCACCGCCTGAAGTCTCAACGCCAAGGCGACCACCACGGCCGCGACGCAAAGGCAGCACGGCCTCAGGGCCAGCTTCACCCATAAGCGCCATTGTTGGCCTGCCGATGTAACCGCCTTTGGCGTAAGGCACAATGCCGTTTTGAGCAAACACGTTGCCCTTGGCGCTAGGAAAAATACTGCCAACCAACGAACCCACGCCAGATTGCAAGAACATGCCGGCAAACGTACGCAGAAGGCTAGACAACGACTCGGTCAGCGACTTGGTGCCGTCAATCAGACCCTCGATCGCGCTGGTCATTTGATTCGCCAGCGTGTCTTTAATTTGATCAAGCGTGATCTTGTACTTGTCAGTCTTGTCATTCAAGTCATCTTGCGCATCCACTAAGCCATTTACTGCAGCAAGACGATCGATAGTGTATTGAGTTAAAAGGTTGTTTTGAGCAATCTCTAGGTTGTTGCCGGTGAGTCCTTTTTCTTTGAGCTGTTGAATTGCTAGGTCATAGCCCAAATCCACTTCCTTGAGCTTATTGCCTTCAATCCTTGCAGCGTTGATTTGCTTTGTAAGCTTTACAACTCTGTCTGAAGCTTGCACTGTCTCCTTAGCAAGCTTGCTTTCAGTGTTACCCGTTAACAGAGCAGGCTTAAACTGCACAGTCTCAGACGCTGCGGCTGTTGCAGCCTCTCCCCTCAGCCTTTCCTTCTCTGCCTCTAGCCTTGCCTTAAATTCTGGACGTTTTTGCAGCTGCGCCCTTGTCAACTTATCGAAGCCAAGATTTTTCATGGCTTGATTCGTTATGTCCGCTTCTGCGAAAAGGCTGTTCAACTTGTTAGTCAACATCGTGACAAAGTCAAGGATGCCTTTGAACAACGGCTCAAGAACCTTGCCAATGTTTTGGCCCAGCGTGACAAAGGCATCTTGAAGCGTTGAAAGCTTGCCGTTCAGTGTGTCTGCCTGTGCAACTGCGCCGCCAAAATACTGCCCACCCTGATTCGTCAAAGTGATCAAGGCTTGATTTGCCGCCTCGAAGCTGATTTGGCCTTTGCTCATGGCCTTGGCCAGCTCGTCGCCTGACAAGCCGTACATTTTCTTCAGCTCAGTCGTCAGGTCAACGCCACGCTCGAGAAGCTGCAGGTTCTCCTCCTGCGAAAACTTGCCCTTAGCCCTGATCTGACCAAAAGCAGTTGCGATGCCATCAAGATCAGCACCAGTGGCACCAGCAATATCACCCAGTCGCTTAGTTGTATCGACAAGAGAATCAGTCTCGATGCCGAACGCTTTAAGCTTTTTGGTGACATTGATCAGGTCGCGAACCTGAAACGGTGTTGCTGCACCAAACGCTTTAATCTCACCGACGATCTGTTTTGTCTTTTCAGCACTGCCTGTTAAGACCTGCAGTGATCGAGTCTGTGACTCAAGCTCTGCCCTAGAACCGAATATCGATGAAATTAAAGCAGCACCACCCCCGATGCCAGCCAAAGCAATGAGTGGTTTGCTCAGCCCACTAAAAGACGAAGCCAAGTTTTTGGCTTTGCCCTGCACTCCCTGCAGATCTCTGCCTAGCCGCCTGATGTTGTTTGAGCCTCTGGTTTTGACATCCAGAAGCATCTGAAAGACTGACTTTTGCATCAGCCCTGCTCCTTATTAAGGATCTTGATTGCTGCAGCCTCCATGACCTGCAAATTCTCAAGCACGGTCGTGGGCTCCTCGACTTCGTAAAGTCTAAACACTGCGAGAACAGCTGTATAGTCCAGCCCGCAAACGCCTGACGCCGTTGTGCGCCATTGCGTCTGACAACGCAGGAACATCTCAACAGCAGGCCAGTTGTCAGGCCACACCTCAAAATCCTCAGGCGCATCAGGCTCTGGCAGAGCCAAGCCAAACGCCTTGGCATCAGCCATGAGCTCTGACTTGTCATCAGGGCCGCTGAATAGATACTCAACGGCCTCCTCTAGTTTTTTCTCTTGGCTCCCTGCTTGCTGTCTAAATAAGCGCCAGCAATGGCACTTGCCATCATCGGCACGTCGAGCAGCTCGTCGCGCTTGGTGATGCTGTAAGGCAGCTCTTTGCCGTCCTCATCCTCAACACCTGCCCAGCCTGTCATCACCTCACGGGCGATCTCAACGTCAGACAAATTGCCTTCACCGCTCAGCTCAGCAATCTCCAGCAGACGGCTTTGCGTAAGGTCTTTGAACTCAACATCAAAAGTGACCCGCTCGTGCTTGCCCCCATCAACAGGGACATCCACAGAAACGGGCCACTTGTAGGTGTTTGACTTTTTGAGGACGAATCCCATAAAAGGAATAATTCACCCCAAAATTAGCGCATCAAGCTAAAACAATCGAGTATTCATTGTTGCCTGCTGTTGTTGGCGTGGCTGTGTAGTCGAAGTTCAGCATCTGAATCCCATCAGAATCTGAGTAGCTGACAGAAGACAAATCAGTCTGAGGCGCACTAAACGTGAACTTGTTGCCAGCGGTTTGACCGTGCTGGAATGTGTTGTTTCCGGTAGCCGTGCCAGTGATAGCAGTGAAATAGTTCTTGGTGCCCATTGCCACGGCCTCAAGCACGATGCTGCCGCCAGGGCGACGATCAGTAATCAAAACCTCTTTAGTGCCGCCCACCAGCTCGCGGTAAACGGTCTGGTTGTTTTGATCAAAACTGAATGACTGAACTGCACCGGCATAGCTGAACAGCTGCTGGCTAGTGGTGTTGCCGTTTTTAAACAACACAGGCTTGGCCTGGTTCTGATACGTCGGCGTTGCGTTCGCATCGTCTGTCGGTGCGTTATAGATGCCGATCATCGTGAAGCTGATGGTTGGAATCGCACCAAGCTCAGCGCTGATCGAAAAAGAACCGCGAGCGCCAGTAACAATATGGCGGACACCATCTTGGAAAAAGAAAAGCGTGACGGAATCAAAGCTGCTGCTAACAGGTGCGTAGGTAACGGAAGTGCTTGAAACAATCGTTTGGCTGTTCCCACAAGCCTTCATCACCGGCCCCCAAGCAGGTGCAGTGCCAGCAGCGCCAGAGCCAGCCATTTCGACCTCAAAAGTCACCTCGACTCTTTGGTTGGCGTGCAAGGTTTCGTAATTCCCCATGTAGCCACGAATCAACTCACGCTCAACAGCGTCAGACTGAAAAGGGCTGATCTCAAGACTGCGAACAAGCACCGCGTTTGCAGAGCCTGTTGGGTTTGGATCGGTGCCATAGCTGCTCTCAAGCTTTGCCAATAAGAGGCGTTGACTTGTTCTAAGTGCCATTGGTCAAAACCTCAGTTGAGAACAGC
>CERU01003550.1_pt1 | contig 14529 bp, 26 predicted proteins | sample 530741 | NCBI WGS metagenome assembly CERU01 (sample SAMEA2620925, study PRJEB7988) | marine metagenome | biome: marine biome (ENVO:00000447); feature: deep chlorophyll maximum layer (ENVO:xxxxxxxx); material: "saline water (ENVO:00002010), including plankton (ENVO:xxxxxxxx)" | depth 30 m | reverse complement strand
GCTCTGTGCACTGATGCACTTACTTCTTGTGAGACTATTTGTATTGTATTACCTGTTTTGTGCTCTATGATTGGAACGTATGAGTAAGTTTTCGTGGTTGAACAGTCAACACACGTCTTATAACCTAAATCTAAACGCACTGGGTGCACAATATTTCCGCATTTACAATACATGATTTTATTTTATTATCAATTAGTGATTGTATTATTTTTGTAAACACTAGATTTACCTACTATTGCTAGTTTTTCAATAGCTAATTGCACTACGTAGCTACACGCTTCATAATATTCATCGCCTTCAAGTTCATCTATAACTGTTCCGTTTACATGCCAGTCAATAGAATCGGTTATCAATTCACTTAAGTGATCCGCTAAAGCATCTGCTATCGAATCAAGTTCTTTCATTTTACTCATAGTTTTATTGTTTTAGTTGCCATATTCAAAGTTTTTTGAAGTTGTTACCATCCACTCTATATTAGCTGGGTTGTGACCTGCTCCAATTAAGAATGCTTCACAAGGTTCAGAATCAGGATTCCAACCATTTTGTTCGTTAGCTAATGAGCTAATGTCATACCTAAATACTTCACCAACTTCAAAATCTAACACCCATATATATAGTCCATTATCTCTTGCTACATAGTTTGTAGGTTTATTTTCTTCTTGCATTTCATGCCAAGCTTTAATAGTATCACTCATAATTTTGCTATTTGTTTTAATTGATTAACTGTATATCTTTTATCATATTTCCACATGCGGTTGTGAGTGAACTTACGAGCCTTGCTATAAGTCTTCTTACCGTTGACTTTGTATCGCATATACTCTTTATCAGTAAGTCCACTGCACTTACCTTCGTGGGCGTGCTTACGTCTATGCTCCTCAGCACGCAGTTTCTTTTGTTGCTTTGCATAGATTAGCAACTCTCGCATATTAGTAACTACCATGGTAAGTCAGATTTTTCAATATAAGTTAAACCTTTGTAGTTAAACCATTGATATTTACCTTGTTTGTCGCCAAAGTATTTGAAGCCAAATGATGGCGGTAGATCAGCTATTTTATAGCCTTTGTACTCAACGCCTGCAAGATTAGCAAGATGAGTGTCGTATTTTTTATAGAATTTTATTGTTTGCATAGTTTTTTATTATATTATCAATATAGATTTGTATTAAATTTGTATAACTAAGTCGCTTAAACCATTAAATAAGATATACATAACCGCAAAAAAGGCGTATGCCACTAAACCCATCATGGCTATAATGTATAGTTTTAGCAAAAATGCTAGTGATTTGATTAGTATACGCCTCATTTTAATCACCTGTATAATTATCCCATCTTGATTTGCTTGCATAATAAGCAGCACAACCTTCATCGTGAAGTCGAGTTAGCTCTTTATGATGCTCTACATTGTCAAGATAGTCATCAATACGCTCATGCATTTCATCTTCAGTAATAGTACCAAAGCTAACTACTTGGACATGTTGCAGTAGATTTTGACAGTTACAAGTAAAACCTTTTGCCTGTTTGCCACTAAATGTAGTCCATTCAACATAAGTGTACGGTGTGTCGCGGTATAGAATTATATCGCCTGATTTATATTTTGATTGCATAGTTATTATTTTATTATATTATCGTTCTCGTTTTGTATTTTATTTGAAATAGGTTTATCAAATGGTGGTTGCAAGGTAGCAAATAGTAACTCATCAAAGTACTCTTCACGGTCTACAAAGCGCTGTTGTATTTTAGAATAGTAACTTCTCATTATCCTAATATACCAAAGTTAGCGCCTTCGACTGTGATTTCACCTGTCACCCAAAAGAATATGAATGATAGTATGCCACCGATAGCTAATGTAGCTAGTCCTGTTATAAATGCATAGAGTGCAATGTTACCTATTTTGTATAATACGTAGTGAATAAATTTTCTGTTCATTGTTATGTTTTAAAAGTTAGTGGATAAGGCGGGAGTCGAACCCGCTACGCCATACCAAATACTCCGGCATGTTCTCGCTACTGTCCATGTAGTTACCCATTTGTGAGTGATTCAACTGTGTTTATACTCGAGAAAATAACTCATAACGCCGAGTGATATGTAAAAGTACTCATTAAAGTACTTCTACATCACCTTGTAATACTCTAGGAATTGAAGTGCTTGAAGTGTAAGACTTATATTTATCCCAGCAGTTTAACTTAGTTAAGTTATCTTTCATGATAGAGAATACTTTGTCATGATTGTATTTAAATGTTTTACCATTTTTGAATTGTACATTGATAACTTGATTTTTACCGATTAGTGATTGTCTGACGACAAATCTTTTAGAATTTAGAATTGACATAATTTTTAGATTTAGATTATTATTTATTATATTATCATTAAGTGTTTGTATTTAGTTTGTATAAAAGTGTATTATTGTTTACATTATAATTTGTTAGTGAGTGTATTCCACATTGACTCATAGTGTAATGATTATTATTTATATGAGTGTAATGTTTTAACATAATATACTTTTTTGTTTAATACTTAACTTATATTTATTATATTATCAATGTACATACGTATAAAGTTTGTATATTTTTATAAAAGTTTTTTCAAATATGGGTGAAATATATAAAAAAATTTCAATATATAATTCGTAACGCATTGAAAATCAGGGGGCTATGCCAATTTAAAAACGATTTACGTAACTCTTTGATAGCCAAAAAGATAGGTGCAGCCCCATAACCCAATATATCTAACGTAATTAGTATGACAATAGCCTATAAAGTATTATAAGTAACTAGCTAGTGTCACTGTTTATGTAAAAATGAGCGATTTCCTGTAAGTATATACCGTATAAACTTAACAATACAAGAATATGGCTGAAATAACTTCATACCCCACCGCTCAGCCAAAGAGCGGAGACTACTTATTAGGTGCTCAAGTAGGCGTTCCTGGCGATAATCCGGCCAATCCTACCAAAAAATTTACAGTGGGCAGCATAGCAAGCACTCCAAACAACAACGGACAGCTATTCAATACTGTTGGTATGAAGGTTTCGTGGAATAACGGTGATTCTAATTATAGAGTAGCATCGGCAAGAGCAGGAGCAAGCTATGCAAACTTAATATATTCTAAATTATACATCGAGTTTGAAAACCTTGAATTAGAAGCTGGTTCAACATACGGTTTATTAATGGAAAGATTCAAACAACGTAGAATTGCTATGTCAGGTGGATTCCAAAGACCTAGAAAAGCAGGTTTTAAACGTATGTCTAACAATGGTGTTGACGCTCCGTTTAATCAAAGGGTATTTGAATTACCTATTACAACTACAACCGGTCAGTTTTTTGATTTTAAATTTGACTTATATTACACAGAACCAAACGGTGGTGCTAATCCTGGTTTTCCTGCTATATCAGGTATGTCTGCAAAAAATCCTCCCTCTGGCCCAAGAAAGTCAACTACACAATATCTTGCATTTAGAATAGTAAAAAGAACTAATGGTGTTGAACAAATATCACCTCATATAATAAAATTAAGAATGATCGGTGTTATGGCTGATGTACCAGCCGGATTAGTACCTAAAATAACATTCGGACCTTACTAAAATATTGAGGGGAATTTGACCTTCGCTTCGGCGGGGGCTGTGGCCTTCGCTTCGGCGGGGGCTTCGTTCTTCTCTCCCTATTAATTAATATATGGCTCAAATAATAACATACCCTAAATTATCTACATTAGCTAATAACGATTTATTATTAGTAAGTGATGTAAGTTCACCTAATAAAACTACTAATAGTTTAGAAATAGATACATTAGCTCAATACATAATTGTAACTAATAGTGTTATAAAAGGTGGAGGTACAGTAAATAAATTAGCTATGTTTACACCAACCGGTGATTCAATAGGTGATTCATTTATTAGACAAGATGATCCCGCTGCTGGTGGTACAGTTTATGTAACACCAACTGATTTAGGTGCTAGCGGTGATTTTCAATTTGGTACAGGAGGTAGTTTTTCTTCATTACCTGCAGCTGATGGATATGAATTTAGAAAACAAAATGGAGGTTTTTATAAGAAAACTTTTAAATTTGAATCCAAAGAAGGAATATCTATAGGTAGAAGTTCAATACAAGGTAATGTAATTTTAGATGTAGGAGATGCTGCGGATACAAAACCAGCAGCTTGGTTTAGAAACGGTGTAGTTCTTTCTAATAACCCAGCTGGTGTACAAGTTGATAATACATCTATGGTTATAGGTGCTGGTAATAACGATATTATTTCTGGATCTGATAATTGTTTAGCTGTAGGTAATAACAACCAAGTAACAGCTGACTCTGATCATTCATTAACAGTTGGTCAAGGAAACACCATGAGTAACGCTGATAACTCAATATGTGTTGGTCAACAAAATAATTTAACAGGTAGAAGACTTTACGTATTAGGTTTTAGTAATCAATTAACTTGTGCATCGGCATTTGCCTTAGGTGGTGATAATAATGTAACAGGTCTGCAAAATAACTTTGCTATTGGTTATAACAATACTATTTCAGGAACACAAAAAAATATTACAATTGGAAGTAACAACACCATATCTAACTTTGGTGGAAATCCATATTCACAAGCAGCAATAATTGGTAACAATTGTAGATTAAATACGCCGGTAAGTGGTAATGCTAATGAGTTTGGTATGGTTGTTATTGGATCAAACAATGCTCAAAAGTATCCTGGTGCTACATCAGGAGTACCATTTAGACCTAAAATTGTTTTAGCAGCAGAAGTAAACGGTCCTGGTTTGGACGCGTTAGTAATATCAGATGCATTAGGTGGTATAGCATCTATGATACAATCTCCTGCTTTATTAACTTACAACTTTGCTGATGATCCAGCTGCAGAAGCAGGTGGTATACCATTAGGTGGTTTATATCACAATGATGGTGAAGTACGAATAAGAAGATTGTAAAAATCACTAAAACCAAGTGATATATAAAATATACCCGGCCCGGATGTAGGGCAACCAAATATTAACCTTAAAACCAATAAAATGACTTATTTTTATTACAAGACTAATTCGTGGTCTAGTCAACCACAAGTATCCGAAGACCAGATTGAATATTGGAAACACCTCTCAGAAAAAAAGAACTGGAGAATAACCCAATTACCAAATGGATTTTACCAAACGGAATTTAAAGATCAAGATGATTCATGGCAAGATGTAACAAGACGTGAAACTATTGATGGTGCTGAAGCTGCTATTGACGGTAGCATAGAGCATTACAACAAAAAATTGGACTATATTAAAGGTCCTAAAGTTGTAAAAACCTTTGAATAACATTTTATAATCAAATTAAATTAAATTAAATCATGGCAGATGCTATAGTAAAAAATCTCAACTTCGGTGACGAAGCTAGAGATCAAATATTTAAAGGGATAGAAAAACTCACTAAAGCTGTTAGCTCCACATTAGGGGCTAGCGGCCAGTGTGTAATACTTGAAGACAGGCAAGGAAACCCATTAATAACAAAAGACGGTGTCACAGTAGCTGACTCAATCTTTTTAAGAGATCCTGTTGAAAATATTGGTGCAACATTATTAAAAGAAGCAGCGCGTAAAACAGTTAAAGAAGCTGGTGACGGTACTACAACTGCTACTATATTGGCTCACGCTATAATTAGTGAAGCTTATAATAGCGATGTAAAAGATGTTAGGGCTGTAAAAGAACAAATACTTAATGGTGTTGATAAAGTTGTAAAACAACTAAAAAAACAAGCTGTACCTGTAAAAAATAAAATTGATGATATAGCAACTATATCTACAAACAACGATAAAGTATTAGGTGAAATTATAGCCCATGCATTTAAACAAGTTGGTGATACAGGTTTAGTTATAATGGAACCATCAGCTGTTGGCGAAACTAAAGTTGAAGTTGTTGAAGGTGTAGAATATAATAAAGGTATTATAAATCCTAATTTTATAACTAATAAAGAAACAGGTGCTGCTGAACTAGAAAAACCACTAGTATTAATTATAGATTCTAAGGTTGAGTCAATAAGACAAATACAACCAGTACTAGAACATGTTATAAAGAAAAAAGAACCTTTACTTATTATTGGTGAAGTTGAAGATGGAGTAATGTCTGCTTTGCTTATGAATAAAATGAAAGGTACTATAAAGATAAATGTACTTGATCCACCAGCATATGGATTAAGGCGTAAAGAAATATTAGATGACTTAGCTTTATTAACTGGCGCTACAGTAGTTAATGAAGATCTTGGCGATGATTTAAATTCAATTGAAGTTAACTATCTAGGTAGATGTGTTAAAGTAGTAAGTGAAAAAGACAGGTCTATAATTAGAGTAGGTGAACCTTCTGAAGAAGTTCAAGGTTTAATCGCCTCAACAAGAGTTAAATTAATGGACAACAACAAAGAGCACGTTCGTGTAGGTTTAGAACAAAGACTTGCTAGATTAAGTGCTAAAGTTGCTGTTATTAAAGTTGGTGCTAATTCAGCTATTGAATTAAAAGAAAAGCAAGATAGAGTTGAAGATGCTATATGCGCTACTAAAGCAGCTATAAAAGAAGGCATTGTTCCTGGTGGTGGTATTGCTTTATTAAATGCTTCCAAGATATTAGATGGTAAAATATCTGGAGAGCAAATATTACAAGAAGCTATTAAAGCACCATTTAAAACAATTTTACATAACGCTGGTCTACCGGTTATTGATCCGGTTAGAAAAGGTATGGGTGTAAATGTGGTTACAGGAAGTATGGTAAATATGATTAAAGCAGGTATTATTGACCCATTATTGGTTACTAAAAGTGCTTTAAAAAACGCTGCGTCAGTAGCAACCACAATACTATCAACTGATTGTGTAATTAATAATATTAGAATTGATGAAAGCAGTAGGTAATTATTTGTTGGTTAAACAAGAAGAACAAGGTACAACAAAAACTGATGGTGGTTTATTGTTGTCTAAAAATGATCGTAAAGATATTAGGTATATTGAGGCTGAAATATATGATGCTGGTCAACACGATATGCTTAAAAAAGGCGATAAAATATTTTATGACAGAGTTGCTGGGCATAAAATACAACATAATAGTGAAGAGTATCATGTAATAAAATTGCAAGATATTGTCGTTGTTTTATGAAAAGACTAGATGCAGATGATATTAAGAATATTAATCTGTTAAAACATTACCGTATAATACGCAAGTGGGTCTGTAAGAACAACGACTTAACAGACGCAGAGTTAGAATTACTTATATATCTTGACTGTATTAATATGTTTACTATTGATGACTTTAAAATGGGTACATATTCCTATAGCTGGAATAATAGACGCTGGAATAAATTAATTCAAAATGATTGGATAGTTGTTTGGCGTAAAAGAAATAGGACTACTCAAAAATATAATATATATAAAGTATCATTTAAAGGTAAACAAATGATAAAAAGAGTTTATCGTATAATGTTAGGTGAGGAAGATATACCAACTAGCGAAAAACGAAACTCTATAATGAAAGGTAAAAGTTATATTGACAAAGTTTTACAAACTTCTATATATAACGTAAATAACGATAAAAACAGATAATATGCTTTTTGCAGGTGGTATGAACAGTGTGTACGCTCGTAGATATGGAAAAATGTCTGACGAAGATTTAAGAAAACAATATGATCGTTATTCTAGTCTAGGTGGTATTACAGGCGGTATGTTTGGAGCTCAAAGAGCAGCCATGTCAGCGGAAATACAACGTAGAAAAGATTTAGGTGATTTTGGTTTACCTGCAGAAGCAGCAGCAGGAGCTAGTCAAGCTCAGCAAGCAGCAGCAGCAGGTGACTCAAGCAGCGCTCAAACCATAGGTGCTTTAAATAAAAGAATAAGTGATTTAGAAGCAAAGTTTGAAGGAACACCATCAGCATCACCAGTTGGTCCAATAGCTGGAGGTGTACGTGGTATAGCTCAAGCAGTAAAAAGTGGTGCTTTAGGACGTAGAGGCGGTGGTCTTGCTGGAGTAGCAGGTGGATCAGATATAGGTGCTTCTAATATAACTCCTGACGATGACTCTGTTTCTATAGACGCTCCAGTTACTTTTGCAGCTCCAGCTCAACAAGCAGCAGGTGATATATATGGGAGTAATTTTGCAAGAATGGCTGCAGTTGGTGCAGCAAAAATGATAACAAACAAAAAGATATAATCATGGATCATAAAAGTAGATCAATAATCGGTAAACCTGAATTAACAGGTCAAGTTGGAGAAAACGCAGTATGGAGCGGACCGCTTAATATGGATAGTTTTCCAAAAGGTATGGGTAATTCAAGAGGTATTACAGGTATGAAACTTAATCATGCTGGTGTACCTTATAAACCTTTAAACGCAGTTCTTTGCGCTCAAGGTAAAGAATATTAATAAAACAAAAATATAATGGCACAAAATCAACCAGTAAAAGCAATAGATGTTATTCCTAGCGATGGAATTAATATACCTAAACCAGGTAGTGTAGTAAACGGTAGTAGTAATACTAATGGTACTACACTTACAGATCCTTCTGCTACATTTTTAGCTGATTTCATATCAGGTGGAGATGTTGTATACACTGGCACTGAAATACACGAAGTACTTAAAGTAGATGATGGGCAAACAATAACATTAAAATCAGCGGTTGCTGCAGCTGCACCTTATAGTTATAAGATATATAAGGGCAATGGTGGTGAGTTAAAAGAAGGTTTTGATGGATATAGTTTGTTTGTAGGTACTGCAGGCGATTTAGCTGTATTACCAGTGGGCACGGGTCAAGATAGCGTTATACTAAAAAATGTAGCTGATAATTCTTATGTACCTTTACAGGTTCAAAGAGTTCTTGATACAGGAACTTCAGCTGCAGATATTTTAGCTTTAGAATAATGGCGCCAACTATATTAGGAGTAGCAAACGCTATATTAGCAATACCTAATGAACCGGGTACAGGCGCAGCTCCCATAACTAATTTTATACTTATGGAAAATGGAGTTGACTTTATGCTAACAGAAAATAACGCTGATTTAATGATCAGAGAATAAAATAATAAAATGGCAAATATAAAATTTTCACAATTTACCGCAGAAGCAGATATAGCAAACTTTGATGATATAGTAGGTTATCAAGGTGCTGTTAACAAAAAAATAACGCCAGCTAATTTAGCTTCTAGTTTAGTAACATTATCAGGTGGTCCTTATCTACCATTAACAGCTGGACCAAGTGTACCTTTGACAGGTGATTTAAATTTAGCGGCTACAGGTGCTGGACCTAGCGTAGGTAGTCAAGCTGTAGTTTTTAACGGTGTTGATGATGGTGGTGCTGCAGTTATTGCAGCTAAAATATTTACATTAGATAGTAGTATAAATCCAAAGGGTCAAGATTTAATTTTTGAAGTTGCAGATGACAACGGAGCTCTTCAAGAATATATGCGTATTGATGCTTTTGGTCAAGTTGGTATTAGTGTTTCTTCTCCAAATTTTAACTTAGATGTTGGTGGTGATGCTAATTTTCAAGATGTAGTTGGTTTCCAAGATGCTGTAACTTTTAACGATGCTATTATAGATCAAAGTGGTACTCCAGGTTTATCAGGTTATGTTATGAAATCACTTGCAAGTGGTATAGCATGGAAACCTCAACAACCTGGTTGTCAATTAAAAATTTCAGGTGGTACAGGTTTAACAAACACAACTAATGGTGTTGACTTTGAAGTACAATATAACGCTACAATAGTTAATGATGATCCTACTATATTTACTCCTAGACTTGTTGGTGGTGGTACTAACATAGGTATAGAAGTATTACAAGATGGTAGATATGAATTTTTTGCTAGATATGCAACTTTTGATTTAACTCAACCAGCTTTACCTACTGTAGATGGTACTAAATTTTTAAGAATTATAGCCGCTGTAAATGGAGTTAAGCAATGTATTCTTCAAGACTTAATTGTACCTACAGCATTAAATGGTGAAGCAAATGCCACAGGTGGAGGTTTCATGGATTTAAGTGCTGGTGATATATTTGGTATAATAGGATTTCATACAGGAGCAACTGGAGGAGGTGGTACAGGATTCCCAGTAAATAGTAACGCATTATTCAATGAGCCAATGCTTTGGCTAGTAAAAATAGATTAACATGGCAGTAAACGAACAAGGACATTACGGAAAATATTCTGGTAATTCAAGACATTCATATAATCACGCTCACACGAGAGTGACAAAAGCAAATTATAAAGATGCAGTTAAAGATGATGCTGCTCATATAGATTATCTTAAAAGAGATGTAATATATGACGCTCATCATGGGCATAATGATATTGATATGACAGCTGATGAAAAACATATATCAAAATTAGCTGGTGATATGAAATATGATAAAAAGCATCATGGCCCTGCTGCACATCACGGACCTGGAGATTTTGCAGGAGGTTACCATAAGGTACAACATGCAAAAGGAGAAGCTCATAAAGATGAGGGCCCTGCAAAAGTAGATCCAAAAAAATTAAAAGAAATAGCCGGACAATTACAACAAGCTTCAGCAATGCATAAAGGTCAGGCGAAGAAAATAGATAGCATGCTGAAATCATTAAAATAATAACAATAAACAAAAACAAAAATTATGGCAAAATTTATCGCAATTGAAGTTAGTCAAAATGCTAGTGCTCTTTTAAACGGAGAACATTTAGTACAAGCAGATCAAGTTACTGCTATCCAACAAACTGCAGCAGAGACTGTAGGTATCGTGTTAAGTAATTCTACTTCTTCACACAAGCAAGTAACATTAACAGCTGCTGTAGATGATGGTACTGGATCAATTTCAGCTAATCCAAATTACTCAGGTAATCAATTGGAGCAAGCTATTAACTATTCGTTAACAGCTAATCCAGGTGGAGTTAAAGCTAAAGTATTCCCATTAAAAGACAGCGACGATAAGAAAGTATACATTATTGACATCGTATACTCTTAATAGTAAATTATGAAACCGAGGGGATTTGGTGACACTATCGCTGGTTTTACTAAGCGAACAGGAATTAAACACGTAGTTGATACTGTGTCTAAGGGTCTCAATATCCCCTGTGGTTGTAATAATAGACAAGAATGGTTTAATAAAAAATTTCCTTATAAACAATGATAAATTTAAAAGGTAAGTTTAGCATTAAACCTTTTTATCCAACTAGTGTTACACCAGTTTACGAAAGAGATATGTCGAAAGACCCTGCTATAGGTAGAACTCTTAGAAATGGTGTAATTATAATGGAAGAAGATTTATCTCCTTCTATGAAAAAAGAAACACACTCTCATGAGCAAACTCATGTGAATCAGATGATGCATGAGGGGTTTGATTGGGACGATAAAAATATCTATTACAAAGGAAAAAAATATTCAAAACAACATTTTGCAAAAGGTACTGGACCTTGGGAAGGACCTGCTTATGCAAATGAAATTAAAGCAAAATAATCATGCCACATAAAAAAGGACACGAGGGTGCAGGAACAAAAGAAGTTTCTCAAAAACCTAAAAAGAAAGCCGACATGCCTAGTAAAAAGGATAAGTTTAAGGCTAAAAAAGATTCTGGTAAAAATGAGATGATGGGTAAAGGTAAACCGCAAAAGTTTGGACCTGAACCAAAATCTAAATCAAAACCTCAACCAGAATCTAAAAAAGAAGAAAAGAAAACTAAAAAAACTAGATCTGAGAGAATTACTGCAAGAGCAGATAAGAAGTTTAAAAAAGATAAAGATTTAAGAAAAAAGCAAACAGAAGCTATTAAAGCGGGTAAAGATAAAAAAGCCAAAAGAATTGGTGAAAGAAGATTAAGAAAACAAGAAAAAGTTCAAGATCTTGATGTTAAAGCTGCACGAGTAAAAAGAAAAGAAAAAGAAAAAGCAGAGATGAAAGAAGCTAAGCAAAAGGCTAAAGATGGTGCTGGTAAAATGCCAGATGGTTTTAATATGCGTAGACCTGCTGAAAAACTAGGGTATATCCAAAGACTTGGAGCTGGTAGAATGTCACCAGGAAAAATGGGTGATATGACTGCAATGAAGATGATGCACGGTGATGCAGCTGCTAAGTATTACGATGGAGGTGGAAAGCATATGAATGGTGCACCTAAATACGTAGGAGCTTCAAAAGGAAGTTATTCACCAATGAAGCATATTGATGGAAAAACAAATTTAGGACACAAAGACTTTGTTAGTTTTAGTGTTGATCCAGATAAAGGTGCTAAAGCAGAAGGAACTATAACTTCAAGTAGAGGAGGTTCAACTAGCTCAGGTCGTTCTTATAAAGATGCTTATAAAGATGCGGATAAATCTAAATATCCTACTTACGCAGAATTTGAAAAAGCTGCTAAGGATTATAATAAAAATAAAAAAGGTTCAACTAGTTCAAGAAGTTTTTCAGAAACAAATACACAAACACCTAAGCAACTAAAAAAAGAAGGTGACTTAAAGAGAGCTGAAATTATTGCTAAATCTAATATGAAGAGACACGGTTTTGAAAACGTAGCTGTTCAAGATTCAATAAAGAAGCACACTATGAAAGAGATTCAGTTAAAGAAAGAAAATCCAAGTAGAGACCCATTAACGTTAGCTACTATTAGAGAAACTGCTGGTAGATATGGTAATGAAGCAGCTAATGTAATAAGAAAATCTGCTAATCTTCCTTTAGTAAAAAGAACTTCTGGTGGTTATGGTGAATCAAGAAGTACGACCACTGGTACCATGCTACATAATTATGGAGATGGTGGAAGTGGTGTTTTCCAAGTTAAAGATTCTGAAAATAAAAAAGGAGTTGCAGGTGCAGTTGGTCGTAAAGGAAGAACTTTTACTGGTAGTATGTCAAAGTATAATACCCCATCTAATATTACTAAAGCAAGGTATGAAAGACAAGGTACATTATATGAGCCAATGCCAGAGATTGAGCAAGGAGGAGGAAGTCCAAAAATGCCTCACGGTCCAATGAAATTTGGAATGAAAAAATAAAATAGATGAAAAAAATCTTAAGTCTTTTAACAGGGGGTTTAATTAACGATGTAGGTAATGTAATTGATAAACTTACAACTACAGACGAAGAAAGATTAGCTGCTAAACAAAAGATACAAGAATTATTAGAAAAAGCGGATCAGGATGCGCAGACGCAGATCACTGAACGGTGGAAGGTTGATATGCAATCTGATTCGTTTTTATCTAAAAACATAAGACCACTTGTATTAATATATTTAACTATTATATTTACAATACTGTCTTTTTTTGATGGTAATATAGGTGGTTTTAAAGTAGCTGAAGAATATATACCAATTTTTCAGTCTTTATTAATTACGGTATATGGTGCGTATTTTGTTGGGCGTACATGGGAAAAATCAAAAAAATCCAACAACAATAATTAAATTATATTATAATGTCAGAACAATTAAATAAAATTAGTGAAGAAGAGTTAAAAGAAATACAAGGTCAACAAAAACAAATACAAGAGTTATTAACTAACATTGGTGTTTTAGAAAGCCAAAAGCATAGCGCTCTTCATAGAATAGCTACTACAAATGAAGCTATTGAAGCAACAAAGATAAAATTAGAAGAGAAATACGGTCCTATCAATATTGATACACAAGACGGTTCATACACTAAGATAGAAGAAAACAAACAAGATTAATAATGGATACTGTCATTAGAAAAATCAGCATAGGAGCTGATTATAAAAATGACGCCATGCATTATTCAGTTGGACAAGAAGTGTATGGTGGTCACGTAATTTCTCATATTTTATTTGAAGATAACGATTTATCGTATAACATTTTTATTAAGAAAAACGATGAGGTGTTACCATGGAAAAAATTTAATTCCAATATGGCAATATCCATTGAATATGATTTACAGTATTAATGAAAAGTGTGTATGATTTTATCGTAAAACCAATCGGTGAAAGATACGCTAATACTAAGAAAATTGGAGATACAGATTTAGTTTTAAATACTAAAGTAGAAAACTGGAAGTTTGTAAATAGATTTGCTGAAATTATAGCTACGCCATTGGCTTTAGCAACACCTGTAAAGACTGGTGATGTAGTTGTATTACATCAAAACGTTTTTAGAAGATTTTACAATATGAAAGGTAAGCAAGTAAATAGTAGATCATATTTTAAAGATGATTTATATTTTGCTTCTGTTGATCAAGTTTATTTATATAAACGTAACAAACATTGGGAATCATTAAATGATAGATGTTTTATTATGCCTATTAAAAATAAAGATCTTCTAAGTAACAAAAAAGAAGTTGAAGGTATTGGTATATTAAAAATAGGTAATAGTTCATTAGAAGAGCTAGAAATAATGCCAGGAGATTTAGTTACATTTAAAATTGGATCTGAATGGGAGTTTAATATAGACAATGAACGTTTATATTGTATGAAATCAAATGATATTTTATTAAAACATGGATATAAAGAAAACCAAGCAAAGTATAATCCACGCTGGGCAAAAAGCAGTCGATGAGTTAATAAAGGTAGCTAAAGAACCTATAGTTGATAGTGATGATGATATATCAGC
>CERU01002507.1_pt1 | contig 14593 bp, 26 predicted proteins | sample 530741 | NCBI WGS metagenome assembly CERU01 (sample SAMEA2620925, study PRJEB7988) | marine metagenome | biome: marine biome (ENVO:00000447); feature: deep chlorophyll maximum layer (ENVO:xxxxxxxx); material: "saline water (ENVO:00002010), including plankton (ENVO:xxxxxxxx)" | depth 30 m | reverse complement strand
ACACCGTATTTGATTAATTCAATTACATCTTTTCCTAATGTTGTTTTTGGAACCTCTGCAGTAAATGCAAGACCTTTTTCATCTTCATATAATTCTGACATCTTACCTATTGGTTTTGTGATATCATGCTGATAAAGATATCTTACCCTTTCACCATTTTCTTGAATTGTTTTTGTGTATGCCCCTCTCATTATTACATCATCATCACTATCCCTATTTCCAAAAACAGAACCGTAGCCCTTGACCACGCCTGCTTTTTCGTCTAAATCACCTATCGGTGCCTGTTTGTATAAAATCATAACGTTATTTTTAAATTCAAAAATAGTATATTTTTTTAATATTTTTTTTTAATTACCATTGAAGAGATATTCAGAACGTTTTGGTATCGGTGCAACATAACAAGAGCAGTTTATAACTTCACTTGCTGGGCCTTGTCCAGCGTATGGTAAAATATTACCTGTTACAGGATTTACAAAAGAATCTGTAAATGGAATTGGTTCTTCTCTATCTAATGCAACATGTCCTGCCCTATGGTCTACACTACCACCTAAAATCCATTTTTTAACCATCTGCTCTGGTTTCATAACAGATAAAGCACCTTGGTTAACACCAAGATTAGATGCAAGTGTTGTTTCTGTTTTTACAATACGTCTTGCCTCCCAAATGGCTCTTTTATCGAGCTGTTTATGTAGTCTCCTAGATTTACCTTCAAATGAATCTTTTATAAAATCTTCATCTTGTAACATCTTAGAAAAAATTTTTTCTACTGATTTTATTGATGTTGCCTGTACAGATGTTTGTTTATTGAATGTACTATTTATTGCATAATTTCTAAAAAAGCTATCAACAATATTATCTGTATCCTCTTGCTTACCAATAAATGTTTCGTAATTTTTTTTATACCAATTATAAAATGTTAATCCTGTCTTAGTATAAATATCAATATATAATTGCTGTATTGCATTTTTTTGAAAAAAGATTTCATATGCTTCTTTATCTTTTAATCCATTCTTTAAAAAATCATCAATACAGGCATCGTAACCTTTCCTGTAATATTTCTTTGATATTGTGAAATTTTTTCTTTGTGATTGTCTATATAATTTTGTATATCCTTTTTTAAAAGCTACAATAAATTTTCTCAAAGAAAAATTATATTCTTTGTGCAAATTTTTAGAAGGCATTATTCCTCTATTTGTTTCAGCTTTCTATCAGACCAATTCAACATTGCATCACCGCCCCAAAGATTATAACTTATTGTACCACATACAGGCTTGTCATCTTTTTCATAACTACCTGTATCATATGCCTTTGCACGTGATAGATAACTATAAACTCTTTTTAAAACAGATAAAGAAAATGGCCTATTTGCAACAATATCTTGTGCTCTCTGTTTTCCAACAGCTGTTGCACATGCATTATTATGCTTATTATTTATTTTAATTGCCCTTTCAGCATTTGCTATTGCTTTTTTTGGATAACCACCATATGTTTCTTGTTTTTCAGAACCAAGTGCATCTTCAAGTTCATTCATATCTCTACAAGGCATATAAATAGTACCATCTTCTGTATTATGACTATGAGTGAGTGTACAACCAATTTCTCTTGCTCTATCCATGGCCTCGTCAGGCGTATCGTATACTTCATCTTGTGCCTGTTTAGAATATCTTCTTTCATCTTCCTCGTCATGATAGGATTTGCCTTTAGAACTTAACGGATGACCTTCAGGAAATAAATCTGTATCATGTTTACCACTTCTAAATTTACCATTTTTTAAAGCATAAAGGTAAGAATTTACGCGCGCCATTGCCCATTGCTGTTCGCTTGATACTGTTGGTCTTACTGATTGTGGATTTGTTCTGTATGCACCAATACCTCTTTTATATACAGCAAATAAAGTTCTTACGTTGGTTTTCTTTGTCTTGCTTCTTACACTTTCATTATGGTCATCTGCTTTTTTCTTTAATGCTTTTCTTAATCTTTCATTTATTTCTTGTTTTTCTTCTACTGCACTTTCAAAAAAGTTTTTTTCAGAACCAAGGTCTAAATCAGATATTGGTATAAATGCACTTGGTACTAAATAATCGTTCATTATATCTAAATCTTCGTCAAGACCATAACCCATTGCCATTCTTTTTTCGTTGCTTGACAACCAATATGACTGACTAAGTTGTGCTACAATCTTTTCTTGTTCTTGTTGTAGTTCTGAAATAGAAGAGTAATCAAAATCTAAAAATAAATTTTCGCCATATAGAGGTACCAACCACCTATTTAATTCGTCTCTTAATTTATCAAGTTCAGGAATTACACAATTTTGATACAATGCCTTTTTTGCTTCACGCATATTGTTATATGTAGAAGATTCTGTATTATTTAATAATTGTACAGGTACACTAAATATGTTACAAAGGTCTTTAATACTTGCGTTATATGTTTCTATTAATTGTAAATCACCTGCACTTAATCCAAAATTTGTCCATGATAATTTTTTAGGTGTTACAATCACATCTCCTGCATTATGTGACCCTTGGTAATTTCTTCTAAATGCATCTTTTAATTGTTGTGCCTGTGTTGGTGTAAGTGATTCATCTTCACTTGTTAATATTCCTCTTGCTGTTTGATTTTGTAGATATTTTAGTCCTGTTTCCACAGCTTCGTTATTACTTGTCATAGAACGTAAACCACTTAAAAGTGGTGATTGTCCGTATAAATGTGAACCACTTCCATCATAATCAGGATTAAAATCTGCGATATGTAATACATCAGATGCATCAATGTCGTATTGATTTCTACCATAATTCATACAATATTTTGCCACAGGTTCAAATATGCCATTACTCTTTATATCAACTAAATGACTTGGAAGCGCATATAATTCATTAAAGACTTTATTTTCTCTACTTTCAGGACCAATACCATAAATAAATCTATTCCCAGTTAATTTACCAAATGCAATAACTTCTGTCATCCAAGTTGCATAACTCTGTGCAGGATTGGGTCTGTCTAATAAATCATGTAAAGGTGTATGTTCTGTTTTAATCAACGCATGTTTTTTAATCATATTTGCCTTTATCAAAGAATCATCATTGACAATACCAGATGTTAATGCCTTGTATTGTTTAAGAGTATCTTCATCCTTTTTTTCGTATATAATATAAGGTACTGCAACTGCTGTTTTTGTAATTAGATTTACTATTGAGTAAATCGTTGGGTTTTTTTGATAACCTTTTCTTATATAATTATCATCATTCTCGTTATTAGAAATATTACCATTGCCCATGTAAGAATATATTGCTCTATTGTATTCAGGGTTTGTATTCTGCGAAAATGCTTTTATTGCAGATTGTATTCTTTGATAAAATGTAGGCATATATTTTTTTTTGTAAAGTTATATAAAATAAATAATTTTTTTAATACACAAAAAATTCAGTCTTGTTGCTGTATCTTGTATAGATACCATAACGTAAAGCATCCATCGTGTGATTGTATTTATCTCTCGGTTTATTTGTTTTAGTTCCGTCTTTTAACTCTTCCCAAATATAAAATTGATATTCGTGTTTTATATTTTTAGAACAATTAGAAACAAATATATCAAATTCTTTTATCAGAGAAATACCAGCACTTACACTTCCTTGCCCTTTTATACTTGGTTTTGCTAATATTCCTGATTGTCTTAGTTCATCTATTGACTTTGGTTCTGCTGAATCACAATAAAAAATACAATCTTGATAATTATTTTTTTTAATAAAATCTGCAATGTCTTGATTTGTCATACCAGTTTTATAACATACTTCCTTAATATATATTTTATTATTTATTTTTCTTATTTCAACAATAGCTGTAGGGTCATTAGAATAACCCCAATCTAAACCCATAAATATATCATCATTGTCAGGAAATTCAGAATAATCAATAAACGACCAATTATTAAAAATCATACCTTCAGAAAATGTTGCTTTTTCACCAAGACCATAAACACGCCAATATTGTTCATCTCTGTTTTTTAGTCTTTCTATTTCATCAATGATTTCTTTTTCTAGAAATGCATTGTCTTTATATGTTGAAATAAATGTTTCTGCATCTTCTCTCTCCATAAGTTCGTCATAAATCCAATGTATAGGGTCAGACGGATTGAAATCAAGTATAACCTCTCCTGTCGTTCTCATTATGAGCTGTCTAAAATCTTCGTATGTTAATTCATTTGCTTCGTTAATAAATAATATATTTCTTTTTCTACCTCTAATTTTTTGCGGTTCATCAACACTTATAAACTCGACCTTATGCTGTTGGAAATAATAAATCATTTCACTTTTATTCAGATAACCATTATAAAGAATACCTACACTTTCAAGTATACCCATAAAATCTCTAAATACAGATGCTCTAACTGCAGGTAATGTCTTTCTTGCTATTGTTATTGTTTGTGGTTTCTTCATGTCTAACATTAAGTGTATGAGATACTGACAAATTGCATACGTCTTACCTGACCTTGTACCTCCTTGAAATATTTTAATTCTTTTTTTGCTGTTAAGACATTGATAGAATTGTACGTTACATTCTATTTTTTTGACGGTTGCCATTGTATGATTTCAGTTTTTACATCGCCTGAATGTGATATTTCTTGCCTTTCTACATACCCTCTGTCTTTCGCTTTTGTCTTTAAGTAAAATATTGTTGCTGTAGGATTACCATCTTGTATCTGTTTAAATAATTGACTTTCTGCAAAATCTTTTGCTACATTACTTAAATCATCAACTTGTTTTTTAAATTCTTTGTCCTCTTTATAATATCTATAAAATGTAGTTCTATCTATACCTACTTGCTTACATGCAGTTGTAACCACACCAAGTGATTTTTCTAAAGATTCCAATAATGCTTTTTTAGTATGTTGTATTTTGTTGTTTTTCATACATCAAAATTAAAATTATTTTTTATATGTCTCCTGTATTATACGAGGAACTGTGTTGTTCCAGTTGATTCTATGGTGTAATCTTGGATGTATTGTACCAACTAATGATACCTTAACGCTAGATGGATTAAATATTAAAGTGTAAAAAGATTTTACGTATGTACCACCATCAAGATAAAATTCTGTAAGACCACCAGTATTTTGTTGTGTTTGTAATTGATTCAATCTTAATTCACATATCGTAAGAAATAAATCGCCTTTTGAACCAAAATGTACATACGTATTTACATCTTCGTTTATTCTACCTATAAATTGAAATCTTCTTTCTGTAGAACACACAAAAAAATTCATTGCTTTTCTAGATAATTTTTTTTGAAAAACACTACACCCTGCACCACCAATAAAGTCACCATCTTGTGCAATACACAATGTTTTTGCTTTTATAGATTTATAATATTTAAGAAGTACATTGAATTGAAAATCTAAATCTTTGCATAATCTTTGTTTTGTGAGATAATTATAATTATTATCAACTGTATATCTAAAAGTCTTGTAATCGTCGTCTAAGACAATAAAATATTTATAACCCAATTCCTTTGCAATATCAAATACTGCGTTTCTAGCATAAACTACGACACGCTTATCATCAAAATTATCAGCAATGTCAAATGTATTTACATAATCATCTTTAGAAAAGACATAAACATTTTTAAATTGTTTTTTATAGTCATTTAGATTTTTATCATCATCTGAACATATTAGATATATTTCACCTGTATAACCTTGTTTTATCAGCGTTTGATAAGTGTAAACTTTGTCTGCCCTTCCATATGAAAGAATAAAAACGACATATTCTTTTTTATTCATATTCATCTAAATATTTATCAAGTATTTCATTTCTTAATTGTATGTATCCAAGTTTAATTGCTTTATCAAAATCAATAATTATTAATGCACTTTCTTCCATTAATTCTTGTATTTCTTTTGATGAATGTGCATAAAAATCTGCAATTTTTGTATAATCAAAAACCATGTGCCTTGTTGCACAATCCATAAGAAAATTTTTTTCATTTACCGTCAGATTTGTTTTTTTTATTTTATCTAATAACTGTTTGTATTTATTCTTATCAATTAGTTCTTTAATGTCAGGTTTATTATCAGATGGTTCATAAATTGGTGCATTGATTTTAGATGTATATGGTATTTCATCTCTATCAAATTCCATTTGTTCATCAATATTGACTGATGGTATTTCTAAACCCCAGTTATCTAAACTTTGAGACAACCATTCATTTCCAAGTGAATCCCAATCCCAATCACCAAAAGAAATATTATCCTTAATGATAAATTCTTGTTTTTGTTCCTCTGTCCAATTTTGTGCAATATCTACTGTAATTTTATCAAATCCAGCCTTTTGTAATGCCTTTAATCTCATATTACCACCAAGAACAACCATATTTTCGTCAACAACCAAAGGTCTTTTATCCAACATTTCAGGAAAATCAATTATTGATTTTACCAATTTATTAAATTTTTTCTTTGATATAGTTCTTGGGTTTTGTGTGTTTGGTTTTATATCTTTTATTTTAACTTTTTTTCTCATCTAACAATATTTTGTAACAATATTAGAATATTTTATTTTTTTTCCAGCAATGTTTTCTTTAAAAAAAAAATACAAATACCATAACTCTTTTAAAAATTTTTCTACCTCTGGCTCGTTTCTATAATAATTATCATTTACAGGAAAAAGTTCTGCCAATGCATAAATCATCTTATATGTTAATATATCATCATTTTCATCAAATAATCCTGCCTTTGCTTTTTTTCTATTGTGTTCTATATAATCACTAAAAATCAAAAATAATTCAGTTTTATTTTTCCTCACAGCCTAAAAGTAGAATAAAATCTTCTCTTTTTATAGTTCTGTTTTGATATTTATATTTTTTTTTATTTTTTGATTCTATTAAAGAAAGAGACATTTCTTTATCAAAATAAATTTTTTTACTTCTGTCAATATCAAAAAAAACCTTTCTACCGTAATTTTTTTTGAATACAGTAAAAAGGTTTATTATGGTTCGACAACAATTATCTGTTGTTCCATATATTTCATTTTGATTATCTACATAATAGTATCTAGTCTTTAATTTTTTTTGTTTCTGATACCTCTTCTTTTTTATCATCTTGCTCTAGTTCTTCAACTTTTGGTGGTTGTACACCAAATTGTTCTAAAGCTTGTAAAACTAATGATGATTCTGATAAAGTAAAAAGTCCGCTTTTATTTCCTTTCTCACAGACCTGTACAATCAGTTGTAATGCTTGTTCTTTTGTCATAATTTATTTATTTATATCTACCTGTTTTTAAATCGTATTGTATGAAACAGCTTCCTAAAGTACCATTTAATCTTTGAGACTTCATTTTAACAGTTTCAAACTCAACAAATTTAATATGTTTTTCCTGATTTAAAAGTAAACCCTCAACTAAATCTCTACCCTTAACTCTTTCCTCAACCTCATCGTCTGCGATTCTATGCATCACAACCATGCAGTCTACTTTATTAAAATGCATAGTGCCACCAGCCAAAGAAAAAGCAGTTGCCTTTGGAATGACACCTCTGATAGGTGATGGTGTTTTTGGATGTTCTACATATGTCATAATACTGTCTGTTTTTTTTGCAAATTGTTTTAATATTGTTAATGTAAGTTTTAAATATTGATACATATTACTTTCTCCGGCATTGGATTCTACAACCCAATTCAAAGGGTCAATAATAAAATTATTATATCCCTTTTTTGTGTACTCTTCAAATTTATCTACCAAAGAATTAATTGTAGGCATCTCGTCATTATTTTCTAAAAAGGCAAAATGATTACCAATAAAATCTAATGCTGTGTTCATCTCTTGCTCTGTGCATTTATCTGCATAATTAGGATTAACATTTTTCCCAAGATATGCCTGACAAAGATTTAAAACTAATTCTGCTGTATTTGTTTCTGGTGAATACATCATGACTTTATCTTTGTAATGATATGCCCTTAATATGCTTAAATAATTTAGTATCTCGGATTTACCACTTTGAGGATAACCACTAAAACAATAAAGAAATCCTTTACGCCATCTAAAATTTTCATCTAATCCTTTTATGTAAGATGTTTCACCCATAGGGTATCCCTCTTCATAATATGTAAATAATTTATCTTTTATATCAGATACAAAAACTTCTTTACAGGCATTTTTATTATAATCTTTTTTTAATATATCATCAAAATCCTTAACCTTTATGCCCATTTTGTAATTTTATTAATTGTTTTTCTAAATCATCTACTATTTCAAGATATTTTTCTTGCTGTATTACAATACTATCTGTGACCTTTTCAACACTTCCGTAAATTGTATTCATGAAAACAATTAAATCAACTAATTGGTTAATTGTTGTTTTTGATAATCTAAAAAAATCTTTATCTAATTCTCTTTGATATTTACCTCTATTTTCTACAGCTTCAACCCACTTTTTTGTTATTGCGTGATTTTCATAATCTTCAATAAATGTTTTTAATTTTTCTTTCGTTAATTCCATTTTTTATTTATTTTATAATTACATAGTAATTAATTACATTGTAATTATTATTTTTTATATATAAAAAATAATAGTAATTACATTGTAATATAATCATCATTATAAAAATAAATTTAAAAAATTATTTTAATAATCAAAAATTTTTTATAAATTTGTTTCATGTTAACTAAAGAATTACTAGAGAATCGTCTCAAGGAGATGAAACTTGATAAACAAAAATTAGCTAACAAGGTTGATGTTACATTAATGACAATGTATAACAAATTCAACAATCCTGATAGCTTTAAAATATCAGAATTAAAAAAACTTGCAAAGGCTGGATTTATTAAAAGTTTTATAATTGATTTATGATGGAAGATGTACAAAAAAGTATAATTAGACAGAGTTCCATAAAGGCATCAATAGACTTTTGGCGAATCAAATCGGAGCAAGGTAATGAAGATATTACTGTGGATGGCATAATTGATACTGCTAGTGAAATAGCATATTACTGTGCTACAGGTAAGAAGTATAACAATAATAATAAACTTTTAAAATAATGAGCAATAAATTATATTTAGGTAGTGGATGGACAAAGAGTGGTAAATATGGAGATTTTTCTAATGTGCAAATTGATTTAAACAAACTTGCAGAGAATCCTAACTGTATTCAAAAAGTTGGCGATAGAAAATTTTTAAATTTGACCATTGGTAAACTTAGAAATAAATTAAAAGCAGGACAAGACTTATATGTCGCTTGGAATGATTTCAGTCCTGCAAAGACAGTAGAAGATAAGGCAAGTGATATGCCTTTCTAAAATATCACATTTTATAGGTTAGTTAATGAAAGTGCCTGATAATAATAGGTTGTTTGGAAGCACCTTATTTGATGGCACTTTTTTTATATTTGATATATGATTGAATTTTCTAAACATGTTATTGGTATTTGTGGAGAACATTGGCACCCTAACATATGGACAATCTTTGGTGCATCGCCATTTATTTTATATGCAGTTTATTATTTTAAATATCATATTAAAAAATATTTAAAAAAAATTATATAAAATATTTTTTATTCTTAAAAAAAATTATAATATTTGTATTATGTATAAATTAAAAAATAAAAAAAATGGAAGTATATATTACAGACTCATATTCTATTTTCAATAAAATTATAGGAAATAGAAGTATAGATAAAAAAAATCTAAATAGATTAAAAAAATCTATACATAAAATCGGATTACAACAACCAATTTTGGTTAATGAAAATTTATCAATAGTTGATGGCCAACATAGATTACAAGCTGTCAAGGAATTAAATATTCCTGTACAATATTTTATTTCAAACAAAACATCTGAAAATGATATTGACGAATTACAAGTTAGCAAACCATGGAATGCTTTTGACTATTGTGACAGAAATGCTAAAAGAGGAAATCAAGATTGTATAAAAGCAATAGATATAGCAAATAAAATGAATGATGAAAGTAATAATAAGTTTAGTGTAATAAATGCTATTACATTATTATCAGAAAGCATGTCAACTAGTATAATGCAATCATTAAAAAATGAATCTTACAAAATTAATATAGAAAGGGCAAAAAATATTTTTAAATGTTTACAAATATTAAGCACAAATAATAGTACAAGATTTAATCCATATTCTGCAGTAAATAGTAGGGTTTTAAAAAGAGTTGATAAAGCTGTGGGAGGTTTAAACGTAAAAATAATTGAAAAAATAACAAATAAAAATTATCTAATGTGTTATAATAATCAAATGGAACAATATAATTATTTTTATGATTTATATAAAAAATATAATAAATGAAAAAAATTAAAGATACAAATGACAAATACCATTCGCACAAATCAATAAGTGCGAGTGGTCTTAAAACCATATTTAAGAAGTCTGTATATCATCATCTCAATTCTACTTTTAAAATGACAGATGCAATGAATTTTGGAAGTGCAGTACACTCTGCAATTCTTGAAGATGGAACAGACATTGCAGTTATGCCTGAAATAAATCTTAGAACAAATAAAGGTAAAGAGATAAAAGAGAATTTCATAAATGAAAACAAAGGAAAGATTATAATAAAAAAAGAAGAAGAATATGCTATAAATACAATCAAATGGAATTTCAATAAACATAGTTTGGCAAAGAATCTAATACAACGATTAACAGAAACAGAGGTTTCTTATTATGGTAAAATAGATAATGTAGATGTAAGAGTAAGACCAGATGGCATAAAAGAAAATGATTACATAATTGACATCAAAACAACAGCAGATGCTAGTCCTAGATATTTTAAAAATTCTATCTATAATTTTGCTTATCATTTACAGGCATGTTTTTATTGTGAGGCACTTGGATATGACCCTGCAAGATTTAGATTTATAGGCATAGAAAATAAACACCCATATTCCGTAGAAGTATTTGCAATGAGTGATGATATGATTGAATTTGGTAAAGATGCATGGCGTATTGCATTTGATTGTTGGAAAGAATATTTAGAAACAAATGATACAAATGGTTTTTGGTGGAAATATTTTAATGATGATGGTAGTTTAATATTATGACAACAACAGAAGATTTAAGTACACATGAGAAAAGACAGTTGTTTGGTGCATATCAAACAAATAAAGCAGTTAGATTAAAGATTGATGCATTGATGCATAAATGCCAAATAATAGAATGCAATCTAGGGATTGACAGTACAGATGAAGAAAGAGAAATTGCAAAGGGACAACAGTTAGTTTATTTAAGTAAAATAAAAGAACTTGACCCATTAAAATATGATATCTTAAAAAAAGTGATATGACACAAAAAGAATTTGACAAACTAGTAAAACAATTAAATGACTACAGTTTTGACATTATGCAAAATAAAAGACCTGAGTATACCAATGAAGATGAAGATGTATTGAATAATTTTAAATCTACAGCAGAAAGACTAAATACATCAGAATTAAAAGTTTGGGCAACGTTTTTTGAAAAGCAAATACAAAGCATCTATGCACATTTGAAAAATGCAAATCTAAAAAAATCTGAACCTATACACTCTAGATTTTCCGATATTATAAACTATTGTTATTTAGGTTATGCTTTATTTATTGAAAGAGATGGTAAAAAAAAGAATAATTAAAATAGTTGCTATTGTCTTAGTAGGTATATTATCTTTATTGTATGTCAGGAATGAAATCAAGACGAAAGGGTCACGATTACGAGAGAGCCATACGAAAGGAATTTAGGGACTTTGGTTGGAAATATTGCGAGACATCGCGTTATGCGTCTAAAATGATTGATAATGCAAAGATTGACCTTGTAGGTACACATCCTTTTGCAATACAATGTAAAGCAACAACAAACAATCCAAGTTATCACAAAATACTTGACCAAATGAGACCTAATAAACCTCAATATAAATTAATCTATCATAAAAGAAAAGGTGGTAGAGAATACGTTATAATGGAAAAAAATGACTGGCTTGAGATTCTAGAAATGTTAGTTGAAAATAAAATCTTAAAAACTTTTTAAAAAAATTTATTAAAATATTTTTTAATTATTAGAAATCTTTGTATATTTGAATATATAAATAATTAAATAATTAGAAAATGAAAAAGAAAGAACCATCAATAGAATTAATTGATAATTTATTACAAGAGGGTACCAAATATCTTAAAAAAGAATTTGGTGGATACCATCCTTTTTATCTAAAGGTATGGGTAAACAAAAAGCTTAAAGAACAGGGTTATAATATAATAGAATTATGAAAATATATAATTACGAAAAAATGGGTATTCTTGACAAGAAAAGTTTAGAATTAGTAATAAAGGCTCATAATGATAATAGAGATAATTCTAGATATTGGTTATTAGATGGCCAAGAAGATGTATTTGAAATGGGATTTAATCTTGATTCTGGTTATGTATATATAGCATTGGAAAATGGTATTAGTATTGCATCTTGTTTTGGTCAATCTGTTGATTTTATTGTAACAGATTATGAAAATGGAGATGAATTTTTTTTTGATACCTATGATGAGGCTTATAATAAATTAGAAAAATTAAATGAAAAAGTATAAAAATTTTATGAGTCAATTACACGATTTACAGAAAATCGAAGGTACATGTATCAGATATACAGAATGGTCTAGAACTGAATTAGAAGCTAATATGTGGGTTGCAGTTAGAAAGAAAATTAATAACCTAATTAAATATTATGAAACAGATAAATGAAATAATGAAACACACAGATGCATACAAGCAACTGAAAAAAAGAGAAACATCTATAAAAGAAGATGTAAAAACAATCAAAGAATTGGCAGACGATATATACGAAAAAAATGCCACTGTATATAACGAACCACTTTGGTATGAAATACAAAAAGACGATAACCCTGAAATATGGGATTCACATTTGCATTATTTAGATATTGATGCAAACGAGGATGAAGATACCGTAATATTAAAGGTTGTCGCATATGTAAAACACAAAAGCAATGTAAAATGGTAAAGAGAATTACAGAATTTTTATTTGTATTTATTTTATTTTTTATTCTCTGGGCTTCATTAATATTAACATCATGAATGAACCAGTAAAATATATAATGATGCGTAATATAGATGCATTTTGGATAGAGGATAACGATATAATCTTTGAGGGTATAACATACAGCGATAATGAATTAACTAGCGTATCTATACCCTTAAATGAAATAACTGATTCTTTAGATTTTATAATTAAAAAAAGGATTCAGTATATTACAGATAAGAAAAAAACATTAAATGCAGAACAAAAACAATTAAAAGAAAAAATAAAATTATGGAAATCTCTGAATATATAAAGCAACACTTTTTGGATAGTTGTTCTAATAATATGCATGATTTGAATCATCGTAGAGATTTAATAAATATTTACAAAGAACAATTAAAAAAGGTAAAAGAATTTATTAAAATTGAAGATGAAAGTTTAAAAAAACTTGAAGATGACAGATTTAGTAAATTATCCAAAAAGAATAAAGCAATCAGTTAATTTTACTGGTGTTCAAAATAAAAAAATATACCCATCTGATATTGATGCTGTACTTGAATTTGATTCTAAATATCTTTTATTATTTGAATTAAAATATAAGGGTGCAAAGGTACCCATTGGTCAAAGATTAATGCTAGAAAGAATCATTGATGCTTGGGAAGATAGTGGAAAAATAGGCAGTATTGTATATTGTGAACATACCTTTCCACCAGAGCAAGATATAATGTTAAAAGATTGTATTGTGGTTGGTCTATATAATAAATCAGAATCTAAGGCGTTTAGATGCGATTTAAGGGAATTTCTTTTTATGTATGGGGAAAAATATGATATAGATAAAATAATCGCTTAAAAGCTGTATATTTGATTTATAATTTTTCATTTTTAGGCTGTCTTCGGGCAGCCTTTTTTTAATCACTAGGCTTTTCTTCGTAGAATGACCTATTATTACTCACATCAGTTGTTACAGTAAGTTTTGTTTGTTGAGGTGTATGTGTATTTATTTTAATCCTATTTTTTGCCAAATTAAAATTTATATTATCTATTGCAAGATGATTGGTTGCAGATTGGAATGTTGTAAAATTTAATTTAGGTAATGTCAATAAATCTACTGGCTTCAAAAATCCACTACTTTCTTTTATTTTTCTAAACGTACCAGTATATCTATCATTGTTAATTGCCAAATCATTTAATCTTAACATGCATGTAAGATTTTCTAGTGAGGTTTCTGATGTTATAGTGTCAAAATATTTAAAGGCAGATAAAGGAACATTACTAGAATTTGTCAAACAATTACTATATCTATCATCTCCCAACTGACCAAATATTACATCTGCTTTTTTAATTACAGAACTATTAGAATTAATACTGCTTTCTATAATTGTTGTAGTGTTTACAAAGTATTTTAAATCAGTCGAACTTTTAAAAACAAAATCATCAAAATACATTCTAAAGGTAGAATTATTATGTAACGCTTCATGTGACCTATATAATTTTACAGTTAATGTACCTGTAACTGGTGGTGCTGTAGGTTCAAATTCATTCAATACCCATTGTGCTGATAATGTATTAGCTATTGTATTTTGCCCTTGTGTAGATGATGT
>CERU01112222.1_pt1 | contig 14637 bp, 8 predicted proteins | sample 530741 | NCBI WGS metagenome assembly CERU01 (sample SAMEA2620925, study PRJEB7988) | marine metagenome | biome: marine biome (ENVO:00000447); feature: deep chlorophyll maximum layer (ENVO:xxxxxxxx); material: "saline water (ENVO:00002010), including plankton (ENVO:xxxxxxxx)" | depth 30 m | reverse complement strand
TCTTCGGGCTTTTGCAGCCACCACCCTTGCTCCGCTCGCAGGCGGCTCGCAGAAATGGCTTCGCCTTGGTTTACCTGCGTTTCCCGCTCGGATTCCCACTCCGATTGAAGTATATTCCTCAACTATGAAGCAGTTGTTTGATTACTTCTATTGTTTGATTTTCCCCAGGGATGAAGAGAAAGTTTAAAAGTCAGATACCGATAGTCCTTTATGTGTTAAAATTCTGATTGTGGCATTCATCGGATTAATGGAACTGATGGTAACTATTGCCTCCTGATCTAATAATACTTCAATTTTCCTATCCCTCTTAATGCCCTGATTCCGGAATAATAAATAACTCAAACATATAGCAAAGTTACAGGCATGCGGATGCGAGAGCTGCAAGGGTTCGCTACGCCTGTTTGGAAAAAAAATCTCCACCCTGCGGGTAGTATTTTTTTCCCACAGCCCTTGCTGCAATCGCACCGTCCTGTAGTGCGAGGGCATTATGTTTAAGTTATTATTTAGAGTCCGTTGCGGCAGCCGGTGGTTGCTGGCGGGCGTTCGCACCTCAGGTCTTCCGTTCCATGCAGGCATTCAGCGTTGTGGCATCACAGATTATACGCTACGTGTCTTTTGGTTCGAGTTGTGCCTTTCAGAGCTCCCTTTTTAGGGGGCTCTTTTTTTTACTCGTACAGGGAAAATTTTAAAAAGATGAAAGCAAAGATAGGCGGGTTCGCACATGCCCACCGCACTTTCGGACAGTCAAGGTCAAGCCCTCCGGGTTTTGAAAAAAATCTCCACCCTTCAGGTAGTATTTTTTCCAAAAACCTTGACAGCCGACCCTCACCCGCCTGAAAGACAGCTTTCTCTTTTCTTTTTTTCCCTTTTTTCTTTTCTCTTTTGAAAAAATGTGTGCGAAGCGCAGCGAGCAAAACTTTAATGGCTCACTGTATGAAATCGTTTCGCATCAAAACCCACCGACCAGATGGCAGCTACAATCAGCCGCACTTCTTCATCCTGAACAGAGGACTGAACAGCGGAAAACCGCTCAACCAACCTTGCCCGAATTGCTTTGTCTGCCTTATCGAGAACAAAGAGGACATGGAATTTCTCTACTGGCTCTGCTTCGGATTGTGGAAGTCAAAATCCTTCCATCATTTTCTGAAAGGTTCCGTAATTCCATTCGTGACAATTGATGAAACCCGAAAGCTGATCCGGGAAAGTTCAACTAAGGCAAGCTGTAAAGCCCAGGCATTTCAAAAGGCTATTCATGCCCTACGACTACTCGACACCAATGAGCAAAAAATCAAGGTTGCTTTAAAGACGATTGATACTGCCCGACAAGCCATATTTTATGACTTGATGAAAGATTCAGGCGCAGGATAAATCCTTGACCTGCCAAAAGAACAGGGCAACAAAAGCAAAATAAAGCACATAAACGCAACAACACCAAAGAGAGAACTACCGCCTAATTCTTGAAGTAATTTAGTTGGCGAAGGGCAAATCCATGGTAAGTCCGTGTCAAGTCCAAGCAAATGTTTAACCCCTAAAAAATCGTAAAGAGATGGGAAAAATTAATCAGGGTATTCTCGGTGGTGTATCAGGCCAGGTAGGGAATGTAATCGGTGGAACTTGGAAGGGCATCGATTACCTGCGCATCAAACCTTCCAGTGTAGCGAACCCAAGAACTGAAGGTCAAGTTGACCAGCGTTCTAAGTTCTCAACCGTCTTGCAGTTCTTGCAACCTATGACAGACTTCCTGAGAGTCGGTTTCAAGTTGTATGCTAACAAAATGACCCAGTTCAATGCGGCTATGTCTTACAACCTGAACAATGCGATTACCGGAGCTTATCCAAACTTCATGATTGACTATGCAAATGCATTAGTTACTCGCGGTAATCTAACCGGAGCGTCAAACGGTGCTGCCAGTTCTCCAAGTGCTGGAAACGTGGAAGCAACCTGGACAGACAATTCAGGAAGTGGTAGTGCATTGGCAACAGACAAAGCTCTGATTGCTCTTTTGAATACTACCAGAGGAGAAGCAGTGTTCACCACTGCGGGACCAGCAAGGTCTGCCGGATCAGCGACCATTCCAGTGCCTCCTGAGTACTCAGGAGAAGACGTTGAAGTCTTCTTAGGGTTTGTGTCAGAGGACGGAACTAAAGTCGCTAACAGCGTTTATTTAGGCTCTGTAACAGTTGCGTAAAGCGATTGGTGTTTTCGATAAAAACCGCTTCCTTTGTGGAGCGGTTTTTTTATGTCCGCTCCGCTCTAATTTTCCTTTCTTATCCCTTATTTTGCTAATACTCAGCTGTTTTTGTTGCTAATTCGTTTCTATTACTTTAGCAACACACTGAAATACAGCAAGTTAAAACCAATTCAAATATTTTGTATCGGAAAATAGTTGCACTTTTATATAAATTACCTAAAGCCTATAAACTCCCCCTTATCTTTGCAAGATTAACGCATTAGACAATATTCAAGCCTTAGGGAACTCAGGTGCTGTTGAACAGCATTCAACCTATCCTGATGGTCAGAAATGCACTAAATCAACCGAAGATTTTGCTTTAGATAAAAATTCATATACATCTCATAGTCTCCTACCGCTTTCTATGTATTCTCTTTAATGGGGCGCTTTTAAAGTCTTAAAGAACACTATTAGCGCGTATCAACAAGCATCCTTACCACAAGCGTATTGTGGTAAGCTCGTTTCTTTCTCTTATGTCCATTTCTTGTTTATTGTGAGTAAGTTCTAAGATCTTGACGCGTAGGTCACTGATAAACTTTGGCGAAAGGCTTACTGCCGGCACATCTTCAGCTTGTAATTGCATGCTATTATTCGATCTAGACTTTACCTCTTGCAAATACGCGGTTGTAAAAGCGCCATTACTCAAATCTCTAGCTTCAAAAGCTACATCCTGACCTGAAGATGCAGCTAATACCGTCACTCCATTAACCGTATTCAAATTATCAAATAACGTGGTTACCACATCGCTTACTTTAATAGGGTTTTTCGTTTTCCCTATCTTCTTGGCAATACGACCACGCTCACCATCTTTTCCCTTGGTCTGAGTAATCTCATAAGCATCCATATCCAGCGTATTTCCTGAGTGACAGGTATCCATCAATAAAAGCATTTTGGTAGACTGCGTTTCCCCTAAAGAAGCAATGATAGCGTCAAAAGAAACCCCATAATCTTTTACCTTATTAAAATCCATATCATGTGGTGCATAATAGTAGTTCAATTCTTGATCCAATACTCCATGACCTGCGAAAAATACGATCACTTGGTCTTGGGGCCCCACTTTAGATTTTAAGCTTTGGAGCGCTTGCTTTATTGCCTTTTTTGTGGCCTGTTCGTTCAATAAATACGTAACTCTTGTTTTTTTGAAAGAAGCTGGCTTCCCCGCTTTCGCGTAAACATCTTCTTTATTCAATAAAAGCACTTGATCTTTATTAGCTAAACTTTTCCTTTGTCTAAGTTCAAATAACTCACCAGCGTCGACAACAGCATCCAACACATTATTCATGTCGATCAAGAGCCTCTTTTGCTTTAGAAGTTGAAAATCAAAATCATATTTTTCCCAAATCAGTCGCCTTTGATCCTTCTCATAAGAATCGTTAGATCGGGAGATCGTACCTTCTTTTACATTGATGTAGTATTTATCTAATGTTGCCGTTGAAATTTCTTTACTGGCAGAAATTAAGCTAAAGGATTTATTCTCTAAACGATAGAGATAAAGTCCTTCAAAAAAATCCTTATATAAAAAATGAGAGCCATCTGATGAGACCTTTAATAAGGTGAGTCCTTGGTCATTTTCTATCGCGCTGTTGATCGTTTGTTTATTCTTACCATCATATATCGTAATGGTCACATTGGTCTTTAAGCCATCATAGTTAGGCTCGTAAAACAACCACCTCTCGTCGCTAAGCGGGTAGAGATTCGTACTGTTATATTGCAGGTCAACATCAAAACTAAAATCGATTGGTTTGAAAGAATTATTTATCAAATCATACCGGTTCCATTTACCGTTACTCAAAAAATAGAATGCATCGCCATCAACAGTTCTAATAAAATTATCTTTCCCGGAGAATAATGGTGCAATCTTCTCCTTAGGCGGTAAGTGCATAGTAGAAACCTTAGCATTTTTAAAATCATATAATAGAAAGCGCTCTTCAATGGCGTCATAGGTATACCAGTAACGGCCACCTGCCCCTAGATACTCTAAATATGGACGGGATTCTCTAAACCTGTTAATGACTTCCATTTGAAGATCACCATTAACATTATGAATACTCAAGGGTTCTGCATAAAATTTGTCATAATAGGCTTGAATATCCTCTTTAGGGATATCCCCATAAAACCTCGCTATATCAAGAGCGTCCTTATCTGCAAAGGTCAGGTTATTATTAGCTTGCCGGTACTGCGACACACCCACTGCCAAAACATGAAGCGTAGGCTCCAATGTAGGACCCTCGTAATTTATTGTAGCTCTTAGTATTCGATTATTGGTTTTCTGGTCTAGTATCTCTATATAATTAAGTGTATCTACTACTTCAAAATCAAGGTTGATTTGCTCTCCGGCTACGTGCCATTGCTCACTGTTCAACTTCACTCCGTTGTGTTTAAAAATTAATTCTTCGGGAGTTCCATTGAAGTCAAAACTTATCGTATTTTCAAGTTTTGTTGTTGTTAAACTGGCACTACCATTAAGTTGAATAGCGTTGATATCAACATCAACGGAAGCCTGTTGAGTTGCTATGGCCCTTGCTCTTAGTTCTTCTGCTTTTCCGATTGCTGCGAGGTATTCTTGATCAATTTCGCCCAGCACTTTGAGTACCTCGTCAGGCTTTAGATAATCGCTGATCTTGCCATTGGCCTCTTGATCAAGAGTCAACAAATCACTTGCCTCAAAATTGGCGAAATAATATCCCGAATCACTTACCAGCATTTGGCGTTCATCATTCTCGAGAATCCACTGTGCTTTCCTAACGTAGTTCGTAGTATCGTATATATCAATATTCCCTTTTGCATGGCTCACGAAACACAGACTGGCATCTTTATTAAAAGAGAGTTCAACCGTGGGATTAGCCTGATCTATTGGGATTAACCGATCGTCAATAAAAATTCCGAGGTTATCGACGGCTATGGCAAGCTTGCTGTTCTGAAAAGTAAAAGCATCGATCTCAAAACATTCATTTCTTTGAGACTTTACATCTTGATGTTCATCTACGTCATAGAACACCGTATACTTCACGCATTGGTCAAATCTAAAAGGGGGTTGTACTGCTAGAGCAAAAGACGTCGTATCCACAGAAAGAAGCTTATACTGATGTTTTTCAATCAGCTGCTCTTTATAGATACTTTGCATTGACTGCACACTGCGTATCTCAAATAAGAAATTTTGATCAATAGTAGCAAGAAGCTCCCCGTTTTCACTCAATGCCGCTTTTTGAAACAAGCCTTCCATAGGAACGCATCTCTTCTCGGTACATACCTCCAAAGTTCTTAAACTAGGATATTCAGTAATTGAAAAAGGTTGGTCTACAACAATAGCCAGTTTTTTTATACTACTATAATCAACTATGCTCTTCCTCTTATTTAAAACCGGTGACAGGTAAGAGAACGTATCCTTATCTAAATTATAGTCAATAAGTCTAAGTTGGTCCTTATATTCCCCTAAAAATGCTATACTATTATGATGAAACTCTTGTTGGCCTTTATCAAAATACCTGTCATAAAGATCAATACCTTGATTGAGTTTGAGCCAGTCTCCAAATTTTAATCGCTTATATTTATTTTGAAAGGTAGACGCCTTGTAATATCTAATATTAGTTTCAAAATTTGAAAGGTATTCTTGCAGAATGTAATCCCCATTGGATAGAAAAAAAGCACGGTTATCACCATATGCCAAAGACCTACCCGTTGCAAGAGATTGGTTGGTAAGCGTATTAAATTCAATACTTGTATGAGGCTCATCACGCCCCGGATCAGAGGTGATAAAGCCTCTAATCAAATTTGGTTTGGCTATGTAAAGGTAACTTAAGGGTTTCTCTATTTTTAATTCTGAAAGGGTATAATAGTCCTTAATGCGACGGCCATACACTAGGGGAGTCTCCAAGGTATTTGTGTCTGAGAACACAACCCATTGATCCCCATCAGCTGATAGTTCTAAGCGTAAATCAGTGGTAAAAAATGATGTCTCTAAAACTGTATTTTTTACAAAACCATCTATTTGGTATCTAAAAATGCTCAGAGACTTTAAATTTTGATCGTATTGAAAAAGTAAAAATGACTCCTGACTTTCAAAAAGCACCCTATACGTTGTGCCACTTTCTTTAAGTTCTTCCTTATGTAAAACCTCACCATTAAATCTTTGAACCACCAATTCGTTCTTATAATCAAACCCGATATTCTGCGTGAATGCATATATAGAATCCTTGGGTGCAAACGAAATGTCTCGTACTGTTTTACTCGTTTTTATAGGATCTAATTGAATAAAAGGGTCTTTTTGAAAAAGAACCATCCCATTTTGACTATCAGCGTCGACTACCGCAGCAATATAATTTTCATTACTTTTTCCATTTAAAGTTCCTTTAAAAGCAAATCTTGATACTATCTTTTTAGTATCAAGATCATAAGAATATACAGAATCAACCGGTTGGTTAGGCGTTATAGAAAACTTTTTAATAACGGTCAATTGCTTGTCATTTAGCTTTAGTAATTGAGCTATGGGATAATTATCTGCTTCTTTAAAGGTTGATAAGTATTTACCCGACTGCTGATCATGTACTATAATTTTACCTGAGGTATCTGCAGAATACACCTCATCTCTCTGCTCCAAAACCACTACATCACTTACAGGAGCATAGTGAACATCCTTTAGTATTACGCCGGGCTGATGTTCTTTAACTTGTGAGAAACAGGCAGTGCCTATTAAGAACATGAATAAATGAATCAAGGTCTTCATGATTTTAATGTTCAAGTACATTTTCAATTGTCTTCTCATTATTATTATCTGATAAATACTCGCCAAAGGAATAGATATTTTGACCTCCTGCAATTTTTAATTGGTAGTCTTAGTAAGAGTGTTCAGACTATCCTCCGAAACATAAATATACGTCGTATATCTATCATTAAATGACTCTGCTATACTCTGTTATAATTTACATTCAAGATATTAAACTTTTCTTGAGCATTTTCCAAAGAGAAGAACCCGTTTGAAAGAAAGACTCCTTTACCCCTCAAAAATTCAGCACTTTACTGTGTGTTAACAAAATGTGAAATTCCAGCCTAAAAAAAGCTGTTTTCATACACTCTTCATACACCATCCTAGGCTTTGCCTGGGGGATGCCTGGGCGTTGGGTGGCTTTAAGGCCTAAGTTAGCGGCTCTTTATTGTTAATCGCAAAAATGCGAATCGGCAAGGTTTTCCCTTTTAAGCTTTGAATGCCAAGGTCGGTTAAGCATAGATTTTCCGGGACTTTAAGTTGGTTAGCAAGGCATTCGGAAATCAAAAAATCCTGTTGTAATTCGGTAGACAAACTCAATATACGTGCTGTGGTATTGAGTACATCTCCGGTAAAAAAGATATCCTTTTTTAACGCTCCTATTTCCCCGGTAGTCACCTGGCCGATATGCAAAGCGGCCTTAAAATCGGGAAGCAGGCCGTATTCCTTCTTAAAGCGGTGTTGTCGTTTTTGCAATGCGGCTTTCATCTCAAAAAAACATTGGAGCGCGTTGTTGTTTTGGAGTCCGCGCTGCAGCTTCCAGGTGATCACGATCTCGTCTCCCACATATTGGTAGACCTCGCCATAATTCCTGATGATGGCCTCCGAAAAACTCTGGTAATAGTCCTTAAGCAATTTAAAGTAGGTCTTGTGCCCGATCTTTTCTGCAATACTGGTAGAGTCTTTCATATCGACAAACATAAACATGCGGTGCTCCACCCTCGGTTTATGATAATGCCCCGTAAAAAAATTGAGCAATACGTGTTGGCCTATATTTTCACTGATCTCGGCATACAGCAGGGATACGATCAAAGAGAAGAGCAACTGCACTGCTGTACTGATATGGGTGATGCTGAAAAAGAACAGCACATAGCGGTCCAATACGTTTTTGCTGAAGATCGATTCCTGTAGCTCAATTGCGGCAGCCAATATAAAGAAGACCAACATAATGCAAAACATCAGGATGGCGTAAAGCAGAAACTTACCGACTAACTTTTGCGGAAAGCTTTTTTTAGCGAAAAGTTTATTGATCAAACGCACTTCGATAAATCCTACCAGGCAGCCAACGGCAAACACACTGATGCTCGCAAAAACGATAATGCGCGGGGTGATGCGTATGGCAGATTCGGGCGTATTTGCTCCGTCTCCCAGCACGGCATATTCACTCCATAAAAAAGCCCATCCAATAAAGAGCCAAATGAGCCCAATGGGTAGAATCCGTTTCAGATGATAGTTGGTTTTTGCTGAAAGGGCCATGCTTTTTAACTAGGCTATTGTTTTATGCTCAGCTAAAATACAGCCTAGGTCTTTAACAGCAAGCAGGTTAGCTCAACTTTTGGTGTGTTGCTTTGGGTTTGATAGGTGTATGGAGCCTGCATACTCCCCTTCTCCGCCCGTCTTCCAAAGAATATACGCTATCTTTACCTTAAAACTTGGGTTGCAGCCCGGGCTTGTTTCGCTATGGGTCTTATGCTCCCTAAGCCCTGTTCTTTTTACCAAGATCAACACTCCTATGAAAAAACTACAGCTACTTCCTATCCTACTCCTCTCGCTCCTTACTTCGTCGAGTTGGGCGCAAGCCGTGATTCCTGAAAGCTATATCAATCCCTTAGATCTTGATTATACCTATATGGTTTACAATTCGAGTAAGAATATTTCGTACCGCTCGGGTGCAGATCCTGCGGTGATCCAATTCCGCGGGGAATACTATCTGTTTGTCACCCGCTCATTTGGCTATTGGCATTCTACCGATCTGGTTAATTGGGAATTCATTAAACCCAAGCAGTGGTTTTTTGAGGGAAGCAACGCCCCTACCGCATTTAATTATAAGGATTCGCTGGTTTATTTTGCCGGAGATCCTGCTGGCTATGGAAGCATTCTATACACCGATAATCCCAAGGAAGGCCTATGGAATCCGGTAGCTTCTATAAGCAATAATATTCAGGATTCTGAATTGTTTATCGACGATGACGGGAAGACCTATTTGTACTGGGGTTCTTCTAATGTGCATCCTATTCGCGTAAAAATGCTGGATAAAGACGATCGTATGCTGGAAACCGGCGTTAAAAAGGACCTCATCAATCTGGATGAGGAAGCCCACGGCTGGGAGCGTTTTGGCGAAAACAACTTTCACCCTACACTTAAAGAAGGCTATATGGAAGGCGCTTCCATGACCAAACACGAGGGTAAGTATTATTTGCAATACGCAGCACCGGGAACGCAATTCAATGTCTATGGAGACGGGGTCTATGTGGGCGAAACGCCGCTAGGTCCGTTTGAATATATGCCCAACAACCCGATGAGTTTTAAACCCGGAGGCTTTACCAACGGAGCGGGCCACGGGATCACAGTAAAGCAAACCAACGGGCAGTACTGGCATTTTGCGACGATGGCGTTGGCTTCTAACTCGCATTGGGAGCGCCGCCTGTGTATGTTTCCAACGTATTTTGATGAAGACGGACTCATGTATTCCAACACCAGCTATGGGGATTATCCGCGTTTTGCACCGAGCCATCCTACCAAAGCCGGTGAACACAACGGCTGGATGTTATTATCGTATAAAGGGAAGGTGACCGTTTCGTCCTCGCAATTGCAAATCACCAAAAGCACGATCACTGATGGAGCTTTTGAAGTCACCGAATTGCCTCAAAAAACCAATGCTGACGGAAGTATTCTTTCTGAAGTATTGACCGATGAAAACCCGAAGTCGTTTTGGGTTGCTGAAGCCAATGATGCTAAACAATGGGTAACGATTAAAATGATTCAACCCGGAAACGTATATGCACTACAGCTGAATTTTCACGATCACGAAAGCGGGATCTATACGCGTGTGGAAGGCTTAAAACATAGATTCATCATTGAAACATCAGAAGATGGTGCAAACTGGCAAACGGTTATCGATCGTTCTAAAAGTTATAAAGACACGCCCAATGCCTATTTGGTACTCAATCAACCGGTAAAAGCTAAGTATGTGCGCTATAGGAATATTGAAGTTCCCGGAAACAATCTCGCGCTTTCTGAAATTCGCGTTTTTGGTACAGGCTATGGTAAAAAGCCGGCTAAGGTAAACGGCTTTGAAGTAGACCGACAAACCGACCGCAGGGATGCGCAACTTACTTGGGACACTGTCAAAAATGCACAAGGCTATAACATCCGTTGGGGTATTGCACCTGATAAACTATATCAGTCGTGGTTGGTTTATGACGAGCACGAACTCTTTATGCGTTGTTTAGACAGGGATCAGACCTATTACTTTTCGATCGAAGCCTTTAATGAAAATGGGATCTCCCCACAAACGCAAGTGATCAAAGTGGATTAAAAGTTAAATGAAACACTTGCCAAAACCTGAGAAGGCCGCAATACATAACGGGTTTGGATGATGTAAAATTCGCTGCTCGACGCATTGATGAAATTTTCAGTATTCAGCATATTATTCCAGCTGAGCTTCAAGTCGATCTTCCTTTTGGTAAAGGTGTATTGATAACTCAGGTTTAAAAAGTAATTACGATTGGCTTCGGTAAGCGAGTTTTTAAAGTATTCGCCACCCAAACTGAAGTATTGATTTTCCCAAGGATAAAAGAACACTTCAGCATTATGCTGCTGCGTGTTGAGTTGCTGCAATTCTGAGTTGTTCAGCTTCGAATTGTAAAACATTAGGCTTCCGGAATACGTCAAACTTAACCAGGCACTCAATTCAGATTCTAAACTTCCATTCAGGTTAAAATTGGTATTCTCATTTTTGACTAAAGTTGCATTGAGCAACTGCTCCCGTTCTGAAATGCTATACGAAGCATTCAGCTTGAGGGAAGTATTAAGTCGGCTCAAATATTTACTAGCTTCAACATTAAATCGGTGGCTATTGGCATAATTATCCCGCACCACCGCTTCGAGAATGCTGGTACCGTTAGGATCTATTTGACTGCCAAAGAGCAAATTATTTTTAGTTTTTCCATAGCTGTAGGAAGCCTTGGCAAAGAGTCGTTTGATCGGGTTTCTATAATTTAAAGACGTCGAATAATTCTGTGTCACTTGCTCCAAAATAGGCGCGTTATAGCGTTGCAAGTTTCGGTAATTGGTGAGAATAAATCCAGGGTACAAGCGCTCGAGTCCGCCAAAGTTATAATCCAGATTTCCTGAGATCGAAAGCTCCCATTTGGCCGCCAGTTTGTGCTGAATATATACCGAAGGTTCAAACACAAAGGCATCAAGCGCTTGCGCGTTGCTTCCTTCTAAGTCAAATGCTTTAAAAGCCACCGGCACGCCTAGTCTGATGTTCCAGGTTTCTGAAGTATTCTTAAAGCGCCAACTTTGCTTGAGGTAAACTTCTGAAGTTTTAAAATCGGTATCATTTTGAAAAGCATTTCCTAATGGGGTATCACTATCATCCAGAACCAAATCACTTGTTAACGACTCCTTCTGAAGCGCTACGCCCAGTTTTAAAGTGGTGGTAAATTTGCCCAGCATTTTGGTCATTCCTGCTGAATTGTCGGTATATAATTTTTTGGATGTGATGTTCTGCAGACTTTCCGCATACGGATTCCCTGCATTTAAAAAGTCTTCAAACTGCCCAGGCCGCACCCGTAAAAATTGATCAGATTCTGAAAAACCGGTATTCGAACTGAAGCGTACCAATTGCTTTCCAAAGGTTTTGTAGAGGTCAAAATTATTCTTAAATCCGTAAAATGGAGTGCTTAAGTGTTGTGCAATCGCTGCATCCGTGCGTTGCAACATTCCCCGCTCAGTATTTCGATAGGTATTAAACTCCAATTGGTTTTTGAGGTAATTCTTTTTGGTGTTTTGTTCCAGCGTAGCCTTGCCTTGAACATTCTTTATAAACAGGCGGTTGTCTAGTACTTCGGAAATCGAAACCGTATCCTGCGGCGTATACAAGGTAGTCTGTGTGCTCCCTTGTTGTTGCTGGTAATCGTTGAGATAGGAAAGATTCAGTTTGAGGTCCAGATCACTTTTCAATCGCTGAATTCCGTTAGCCGAAGCCAAATGCACATTATTGTCGAGCCAGCGGTCTTGAGAAAATGGTGGCGTTGCAGGATTGAGCAAGGAAACCCAATCTGTTTTGGCAATGTCGTAGGTAGAACCTCCTGGATTGAAGCTGAAATCCCGTACCTGATTGGCTACATTTTTCCCGGTGTTGTTGCTTTGATAACTCGCAATAAACTGGCGTTTTTTATTAAAGAGCATCGGGGTTACATTGGCTTCCCACAATAGCGGAGTTGCGCCCAAACCAAGCTTTGCGGTTCCGCTTAGGGTGACGTCGTTTTTTAGTTTGATATTGAGCGAGGCGCGTTCAGAAAATTCCAGACTGTCTAATACTCTTATAGGTTGGTGGTTCTCCAAAATTTCTACTTTAGAAACATCGTCTGCCGCAAGATTTTCATTGGCGAGGCTGTAACGCCCTTCCAATAGGTCTAGCCCTTCGATATAATATTTTTGAATGGGTTTACCCTGATAATAGATTTGTCCGCCCGGCTTGATCGTAATCCCCGGCATCTTCCGTAAAACATCTGCAATGACCCGATCGTTTTTATCCTTAAAGGCTTCTACTGAAAAACTAAGCGTATCGCCACGCCGCTGAATGATTTCTGATTTGACCACCACTTCTTTCAGTTCTTCTGAAGAAGGACGCAGTTGGATCTCGAGCTCCTGAGATTTGCGCTCCAGTATTTTTTTGAAGGTGGTAAGGCCTATATACGAAGCTTTGATAAAGAGTTTTTCCGGAGCATTATCGATACGTATTTTAAAGCTTCCATCGCTTTTAGAGATCGCATAGGCCAGAATCGAGGAAACCGAATCTTTGCTGATGGTAAGGGTCGCCCCGCTTAGGTTTTTATTCGCTTCGTCTTTAACGGTGCCCGTAAGGATCATTTGCGCATTAAGGACCGAAACCCAACACCAAATAAGCACTATCAATCCAAACCTATGCTTCAACCTATTTTAGTTCTAAAGGATTATTTTCTTTACGTAACATCTCGGCAAACGCGTCTCGATAAAATTGATCTACTTCAGGAGTTCCAACAACATTAGGATTATTAGCATAGCCCATAGGATCGCTTCGGTAGCGATGCCAAAGCTTTTCAAGTGCCGGCCTGGTGGTTTTCTCATATTGTTTGAGGTTGAGTCGGTAGGTGATCTTAGGCGAAAGTTTTTCCAGCCCTACAAACTTAAAATCCCAATAGCCTTGTGTATCGGTGATCTCAAGGATCAATCCGGGTAATCCGTTAAACTTATATGGCCCGTCTGAGATGGGGATTTCTGTAGTAAACCAAGCAGTATACTCCCGACCGGCAAACGTGGTTGTCGCCTTTTGTGCGGAGAAGCCTTCAATTGTCTTGGTCTCTTGCGCTATTTGCCAATCAAATTGATGCTTGGATTCTGCATAGACAAAGCGATCTTCCATTTTAGGGATTTTAAGCAGATACAACAAACTGTCCTTTTCTCGTTCTTTAATGATCTCATAATGAAAATGGGGCAACGCATTGCGCGAGGTATGTGCAGAATTCCCTTGTACCACGATCGGGTTGGCGAGGGTTTTTGCCCGACTTAGGTATTTTGAAAAGTCTTCACCTAAGTAAAGAATCATCAGTTCCGCCTTGCGGGAATTGGCATCGGTAGAATCCAGCTGAAAGCTCAGCTTATAGGTAACTTTATATTCCAGTTTTCCTTTGAGTTTGTTTTGACTGAAGCTACTATTCAAAGCAAACAGTATAAAAGTTAGAATCGAGAAGAATTTAAAATTTGACATAGGAAATCCTTTATTGCTTTAGTTCTAATGGATTATTTTCTTTCTCTAACATTTTAGCAAAACTTTCAACATACTTTTTATGAACCTCCGGACTTATGGTAATATTATCAGGTATGCCTCCTCCAAATGTAAATGGATCTTGTCTATACCGATGCCACAGCTTCTCTAGCGCCGGTCTTGTGGTTTTCTCGTATTGTTTGAGGTTGAGTCGGTAGGTGATCTTTGGCGAGAGTTTTTCAAGCCCCACAAATTTAAAATCCCAATAGCCTTGCGTATCGGTGATCTCAAGGATCAAACCCGGCAAACCGTTAAATTTATACGGCCCGTCTGAGATCGGGATTTCTGTAGTAAACCAAGCAGTATACGCCCTACCCGTAAAGCTTGTTATCGCTTTTTGTACAGTGAAGCCTTCAATGGTCTTGGTCTCTTGTTCTATTTGCCAATCAAATTGATGCTTAGATTCTGCATAAACTAAACGATCATCTGATTTATCAATCTTGAGCAGATACAATAAACTGTCCTTATCTCGTTCTTTGATGATCTCATAATGAAAATTGGTCAGTGCATTACGAGAGGTATGAGCAGAGTTCCCTTCTACCACGATTGGGTTGGCGATGGTTTTTGCCCGACTTAAGTATTTGGAAAAATCCTCCCCCAGATACAAAA
>CERU01112223.1_pt1 | contig 14658 bp, 18 predicted proteins | sample 530741 | NCBI WGS metagenome assembly CERU01 (sample SAMEA2620925, study PRJEB7988) | marine metagenome | biome: marine biome (ENVO:00000447); feature: deep chlorophyll maximum layer (ENVO:xxxxxxxx); material: "saline water (ENVO:00002010), including plankton (ENVO:xxxxxxxx)" | depth 30 m | reverse complement strand
TGATCCTACACAGCCTTCTACCTTTAAGATTGCTCGTGAAACTCTGATCACTGCTCAGCGTTTGCTGCTTGATACCGGCAACCTGAACATGTTCCACCAGTCCATCGGTAGCTTGACGCTGCTTGATGACTATCGTCGTTGGCGTGACCGCGTCTTCATTGACGAACTTGCCAAAGCAGAAGCACAAGGTCAATCATCTTCTACGCAAGGTGGTTACTACTTCGCTGGTGATAAGGCCAAAGATACACAAGGTCGTGTTTCTTACACAGCTGCAGAATATACTGCACAAGTACAACAGTTCTCTGTCCGTACTGACCTTCTTGAAGTCGTAAAAGATCTTCGTAAGCGCAACGTACCTACCTTCGCAGATGGTTTGTATCGTTGTATTTGCGATCCCGTGTTCATGATGCATCTGCGTCGTGACGAAGACTTCCGTGAGATTGCGCGTTATGCAGGTAATCCTGGTCAGGGCATGTATATGTCCAACCCCATGATGCCTAACAACAGTAGCTTCTACATGGGACCACAAGCTGGCCAAGGTTACTTCCTTGCTGGTGAGCCCGTCATGCCTACTGGCGTTCAGTTCGAGGGTGTTAAGTTCTTCGAGTCAACTAACTTCCCCAATAAGAGTCTTAGTGCATCGTTTGATGCAGGTGCTAATTATGCTTCTGAGGAAGTTGCACAAGGCTACTTCTTTGGTCCTCAGGCAGTTGGTGTTGGTATCGGCGGTCCAAACGCACAAGTGCTCATCAACAACAACGATGACTTTAGTCGCTTCATCATCCTGATTTGGCAGCTTTACGCAGGTTTCGAGGTTCTGAACAAGGACTTCATTACCAATGCATTCAGCTTCCTGTCTGACGATGGCGTGGTGTAAGTTAAATCTATAAACCTCTATTGAGAATGTAAATGGCATACTTATCTGCTAAGAAAATTTATCCAGCCGATATGGCTGAGCCTCTTAACGGTTGGTATCAAAATATTGATACCAACGAAAGTGGAACCAACGATAGCTCTAAAGGCGGCCCTACTTCTGTATTGGCTAATCCCGGCTGGCGCTTTTTCCAGCTCCGTGGTTACGTTCCTGTAACCAATGCTTCTGGTGACGGTTATGTCACTACTGCTGAAGTCATCATCCCTTCTCCTTATAAGAATGATGATACTCGTGTAAACATCACTGGCATGGTTGTCGGCGCTACTGCTGACCGTCCTGCTTATGTTTACCGTTCTTCTGTTTCAGTTGCCCAAGGCTGGGGCGACGGACGTGTCGCACTTGATGGTCTCACCACTTCAGGTGCTACTCAGGTGATCGGCTTTGGTCCTGGTACCGCTAGTGCTCCTACCACCTTCTCTGGTGTTGTACAAGGCGCTAACGTTACTGCTGTATCGAACAACATCGCTGCAGGCACAGGCGGACTGGGTACTAACCCCTTCCAGACTGCTACGACCTTGACAGCCCCAATGCTCTATAAAGAGTACACAGCTGATCAAACGTTCCGCGTCTATTCAAAGGCAGCTACTAACTCCACCGCTACTAACGGTGGTTGGGCTATCTCTGATGCTGACAAAGCAGCTGGTCGTTATGGCTACATCCTGGTTGAAGTTTGCTTTGTCCAGCCTGATGTATCTGTTGAGTACGACGATCTTGAGCAGTACCTCCCTTACAAAATTGCTTCCTAGTAATTTTGTAAAAGTGCAATAAATAAAGCTAAGATAGGACCAGTAAATAAATGCTGGTCCTATGCTTTATAAACATAACAGAACAGGGGCACGACTTAAAGTTGTAACTGAATGGGATGAAGGAGATTGGTTCATGGTCGAAGATCAGGACGGTAAGGTCTTCACTGTATATAAAACAGAACTTGTCCCAGATGAGCAAGCGACGAAACAAGTCAAAACTCTTCAAGTTAAAGATGCAGCAAAAGGTGACGAACCACGCAAGTTCCCAACTGAAACTCGTTTAAACATCAATGGCGCAACTGCTCAAATGATCGCTGATCATATTAAAGGAGTTGGTATAAAAACAGCCAGAGATATTAAAGATTTGCAATCTTCTTTGTCGGGTGAAAGATTTAACAATCTTGAACAGTTGCGACAGATTTCACGAGTTGATTGGGACTCTGTGTTTGCTGCAGACCTTGTTCGTGTTTAATCAAAGCCCTTCGGGGCTTTTTTAATTTATAATGAAAGGATACGGTTGTGGAAAGTGTCACAGTTATCCGATTTCAATAAGAGTCGTATTAGATACCATCTGGGTTACTACATTGTTAGTATTCCAGCAGGTGACTATGCGAGCTTAGAGGAAGCAATGAATTCCGTACCGGATTCAGTGTTTGCAGATAAACTTGTTTATCAAATTGGACGTTGTGATGCAGCTGAACGTAAGACGCAATTAGCTTCTTTTGAAACAGATTTCCAACCACCGAGTACAAGAGTTGAAGGCATTGTTGGAGACGTTGATCGTACGATCCGTTCTAGCAATGTCAAGGAAGCTTTAAAAGTATGGGACGAAGTGTATCTGTATGAGACTAATCGTCTTGCACAGATTCTTTACGTACCTAACTATAAAGATCCTTTCCAGGCACGTTATCGATACGAGCGTTCCGGAGCAGAGTTTATCATGGCTCTACCTGGACCTGCAGATACAGCTGTAGGTGCCAACCTCTACCTCCACGTTAATTATAGATAGTCATGTCCCTTAAAAGACTCGGTAAACTCTTCGTCAGATATGGCGGTCCAACTGTTAAACAAGGACTGGATGTTGTAACGAACCCTAAGACATATCAAGGTCTTGCTAAAAATGTTGATGATGTTTTGCAGCGCAAGATACCACAAGCAGGTGTAAATATACAGAATGCACCAATGAGTTTACTTGGGAAAGTAAATGATATCTTTGATATGGCTCCTGGTAGTGCAAAAGAAGCTGCTAGAAACCAGCTGCAAAGAAATTTCAGAATGGCTGACCGTCTTTCACAAGGTGCTCCTGTGCCTAGAGGAGGGTTATCTTCTACTGGAGCGTTACAAGCACCTAGTGTGGGACCGCAAACATTACGGCGTACAGGTTTATCTCCAGGTTCAGCCACACCGCCTAGACCTAGTTTTAACGCACAGGATTTTAGAGATATTGGTGGACCACAACTAAGATCATCTTTGCGACCCAAGCCAACAGGTACTAAGCTTGCTGGTAACCTTTCACTTTTAAAACGCATTCCTAAATTAGGTACAGTAGGTGCTGTTGGTTCTGGTCTTTATGACCTTAAAGAAGAGTTAGATGCAGGAAGAACTCCTGTTGATGCACTTGGACGTGTGGTTTTGGGCACCGCAGGTGGAATAATAGGTGGAGGAATTGGTACTGCAGCAGGTATAACGTCAGGCCCTGGGCTATTTGCGACTGGTCTGGCGGGTAGTGTAGCAGGATACGAAGCAGGAGCAGGTCTTTATGATTTCCTGAAAGGTGAAATGTACCCTGAGGTTCCAGCTGATATTATTGCAATAAGAGAAAGACGTTTAGCTAAAGAAGGCAATACAAACAAAGAGTCAAATAAAACAAAACAACCATCACCGATGTATGGAACAATTCCTTCATCAGTAAACACTAATTTAGGAGCATATGATCCAGGTGTTACACTCCCTGGTGGACGCAGAAATACTGTTGAAGAAATTGTTTTAGATGATAATAGTCCTTTCGTTCCTACCCCTAACAACCTACCGTCTTCTCCTGAAGCACTCTTAGCTAATCCACTGCAGCAAAAGATGGCTGAATATGAACAGGGCAGAGCTAAGGCAACGACGCAAGAAGAGATGAATGCTGTTAGAGACATGGGAATGGCAATCTATCAAGCTGCTAATCCACAGATGTATGAAGAGTCTTATAACCCTCTGATGGCAGCTACCTTCCCTGAGCGTTATACCAAAACACCTGAAGATTTTATTGTTCAAGGAGGTATTCAATCACCAAGAGGTATGACAGAAAAAGATGCAGCAGAAGCCACTGCTTTTGGTAATAAGGTACAAGCTATTGAAGGATTAGATGTTGACCCCAGGTATAATCTTTTTGAAGCAGTGTCACGTGACCCTGTAAGTCAGTTTGAAGCAGCTAAGTTAGCAGCTGCCTATAAACTTATTAACCCCTGATTGTTTTGAATTTTCTTTGTGGTCTTTTATCAATTGTTACCTGTGTTATGCCTAATACTCTAAATAACAAAACAGTAGCAAACCTACTTAGGCAAGCAGGTTTTGATGAAGCAACTATCCCAAGGATGGTTAGTATTGCTAATGCAGAATCTAGTTTGAACCCAAGGGCACATAATCCCAATGCAGCAACTGGAGATAACAGCTATGGGTTGTTTCAAATTAATATGCTCGGTGGAATGGGAAATGAACGTAGAAAAAACTTGGGTTTAGAAAGTAATGAAGCTTTATTTGATCCTTTAACTAACGCTAGAGCTGCTAAAGCTATTTATGATCAGCAAGGTTTAGGTGCTTGGTCAGTACATCGTTCGGGTGCAGCAGACAAATTTACACCAACAGCAGAAGAAATCGGACCATCAATTATTAATCCAGATGGTTTTCTTGAAGGCTATAAGGGTAATGTGACAACACAAATTCCTGATGGTTACTCAGGTGCTGTGACCGTTAATAATTATTATGGAGATGGCACTGAAACAAAACAGAAAAAGACTAAGGATCTTACATCATCTTTACTGACTTCTTTAATTACGCAACAAAAGCAGAGTCAGATGGCTAGCCCACTAAAGCTAATAATGGAGCAGATGCTTAAAAAAGGCAGTGGAAAGCTCGATCCTCTTATGTTATTTAACCCTTAGAATAAAACAATGACTTTCTATCGTCCTGTACAAATTGGTGTAACTGGTCCTAAGGGAAGAATGGGCGCAGGTACGGGATACCACATTGATAGTAAGTATTCTTCTTCTCTTCCATGGGAAGATATTGTTGGTAGGTTTGATTCAAAGGCTAATCTGTACAGTCAACAGGGGCGCAATATTGTTTTCTCTAACCAAGGGATGGACTATGCCGCGTACAACCCTAAGGCTGAGATGGCAGCAAAAGTAGCCTTACTACAGAAAGCAGCCGGAGCACATGCACCTAGAGAAGGCTTCCGTTCCTTTGATTACTTTGCGCCAAAGGGTACAGACGTTTGGGATAAGAGTGCAGAAGGTGCACCTATTTATTTAGCAGTAGAAGATGGTCGTGTACCGACTATTTCTCAAGCACCTGACTATGGTGTCTATGGTTCTGTCGCTGACCAACAAGGAAACGTGCTAGGTAAATCAGGGCATGGAGATACAAAATATGCAGGACAGACATATGAAATGCCAGACGCAACAACTAGTCAAACCACTGGACCATTAACGATTAATAATTACTATTCAGGTGAAGGTAAAAAGAAAAAACAACAACCTAATTTAACTAACCAATTGTTTGCGTCTTTAATGCAACGAAAGCAAACGAAAGATCCGCTTACTGCTATGATGGATAGTATGTTTGCATCTGGATCAGGTAAGTTAGATCCCTCTGCTCTTTATAATTTTCTCTGATGACTGCTACTAATACCAACAAGCAACCAGTATTTGTTGATCGTCCGCTCATTGCAAGAGCTAAAATCACTAATCAAATCGTTGGCACACCTAATGATTTAAATGTACAGGGTGGACAGAACCCTGCTTTAGTCGTTGATATGGATGCAAACCTCAGCTCTGATAATAACAGTGGAGGTATTATTGATGCTATTCGGATTGTAAGAGACAATTACTCAAATGTTTCTCAGCAAGACTATGTGATCAATGCGTCTACTTCAGGAGACAATATTAGTCTTGTTAGTGGACAGGTGGTTTATGTAGAAGATTCGACAGTATTAACACGAGTACCGGAAAGTGGTGTTGGTTACTATACCTTTACTGGTTCTGTTATTTATGAAGGACCTAATACAGGTATTACTTTTAGTGGCTTATCTACTGCTACTACATCAGGTTTTAGTTACAACTCCTTAGCGCAGACAACTCTTCCAATGGTAACGTTCGTTTGTTACCATACACGTGGCACGTCAGTACCTATCCCAGCAGATGGAGATTATACTGTTCTCTTCAGTAAAACTGTGCCCTTGAATTCCGGTAGTGTTGATTGCAGTGATGTGATGCCTGAACTGTTAGCTCCTATTCCAGCTGCTGGTAATACAGCTGGGTTAGGCCCCGCCACTCCATTGAAAGAACGTGGAATAAATCTTCAACGTGGTGATCGTCTTTACGTAGGTGTTCTCCAGCAGGGTGTCTACAACAACACCTCAGGTTATATTCCAGGTGCTCATGTGATTGCTCAAGGCGGTTACTATTGAGATGACACGGAAAAGACCTGGAGGAAACTTTGGAAACTTTGGGTCTTCCTCGTTTAGTAAAGATGAAACCCCAAAGCTAAAGAAGTACAAAGTAAAGCCTGTACAGGGAGCTTTTGGTGGCAGTGTTCCAGACTCTCTTTATACGAGTAATAAAGAATCAGCCTGGGCAAGATGGAGAAGAGGATGGGAACTGGCTGCAGCCAATGGAGTCCTTCGTCCTTTCTTTTATGACTTTAAATATAAAATCCCTGGAGACCAAGATACGATCATTGGTAATCGGTCACCTTTTTTAAGTGGCGCATTGCAAGGTTTTCTTACAGAAAATAGCGAATATGGAATGCACTGGGCAGGAAGAGTTAATGCAGGTAACTTACGTTTTGATAATTTAAAAGATCAATTTAACGTAAGGCTTGCAATATCAGGAGAAGTACCCTATGAAACACCTTTTCTTAGTAGTGGCCAAGACAACACAAACTTTTGGTATGTTCAACTAAGTGGTACTTTTGATGCAACAAATCCATTACCACCACCACTATTTGTTACGCTACCGCTTGGTGATCAAATTAAACCAATTAAAGGCGATATTTTAGAAGATACAATTATTACTGTCTCTGGTGAGCCAGTAGATTCGGACACAAGAGATCCAGCAACAGCTAAACGTTATGGTTTTGTTCAAGCTGTTTTAACTGATTTAGATCAAAACCAAGGTATTTTAAAAGTAAGAAAATTAGGCTCAGTGCAATCTACTATCGATGGTGTGCTTCAAACACCTTCAAGAATACCTTTTGAATCAGGTAGATTTCTTCAGACAGGTGCAAGATATGCTTGTAGTTGTCAAGATTTTACACGTCGCAACTATGCATATCTTTCTTCATTAGGTTTACGTACAGGTCAAAAATTTGCCCATAGCAAATGTGCAACTATAAAACCTGGACGTGAAGAAGAAATGAAACTTCAAGGACAGATATTAAACGCAGCCCAAACTGAAATTTTGGATGGCGTAGTTAAAAATAGATTAATGACAATTGTTTACCCAAGTGGTGAAACATTTGATTACCCTTTACCTGGTGTAACGTTCACAGAAACAGGAAAAGACATACGTAATCCAAATACTTTATATAGAGATTTTCCTGCTGTATTTCAAGAGTTTGGTAGTATTTACCAACGGGGTTTTGGTGATAAACCAAACCCTAGTGGTGTAGCGGAAGGAATGCCAAAATATGGAGACTACAAACAAAGCGGTCTTGCTATTACAGAAATATCTGATTTTTGGACTTATACCTTAGATCAATATCGTTACTGTAAACACATCTATGCAATGCGTTATGCGGACGGTGTATTCCCGAATGAGCCATCAGATTTTCCAGTTGAAGTAGGTTTAATGTCAGAGTGGGAGGGAAGGCTTGTAGAAAAAACAAGGAATTCACAAACCAAAGCATTTGAAAAATTAGCTTATTATGGGTTAGGTTATATGGATACACCGCCTTTCAATCTCCAATCACCAAGAATGACCCCAATGATTCAAAGACTAATCAATATCCCACAGGATTTTATTGATTTGCAAAACTTTTCCATGGTGGATAAAGATGGTAGTACTTATAATATTGCCTCTGGACAAGTTCCTACCAGTGCAGGGCAACCCAGTGGATTCCAAATCAGTAATTGGGATTTCCCGTCAGGTACTAATTACTAGGTAACATCATGATCCATCGTCAGCTACCTTCTGATCAACGCATTGTAGATTTAGTCTTCTCAATTTCTGCAATGCCAAGGGCAAAGAAGTCGGCCTGGTTACTTTCAATGATTGCGACCTATGGTAAAACACCTAAACAATTAAAAGGTTTTACCTGGAATAAAGACAATACAATTAATATACTTTCAAAGAAAAGACCTGTTCGCCCACTGCATCCTCAGTGGGTATTTTTATTTCAGCTCAAAGAAAAGCAACCCTCTAATTTAGAAGGTTGCTGGGCAGCTATGACGAAAGATTTAAAAGACACAATAGATAAAGATACTTTATCTTTGTCTATTGAGCATCTACTTCTTTCTTATAAGGTCAGGAAGATTTGCTATGCACCACTCAAGCAACAGCTGTTGCATCTGACGCCATCTTATTAAGAACTGCTCGTACAGCAGGAAGGTTCCAATAGTAGGTGTCTCTACAGCGCGTAGAAGGGCCTGCTCCATAGTGCTTGCCTAGCTTGAATATGCTTTTGTTGCACATTGCATTAAGCTCTTTACGGGGAATGTCCAAGTCCTTAGCGGCCTTGTATGCTGGAACCCAGTTGGTAATAGCCATGTAGCTTAAGTTGCTTACCCATTAAAAATAAAGGGTTTTTCCCTAATGTCAAATTCTTTACAGAATTTTCTCTTATTGTTAGGTTTCTTAAGGATAGGCAGTTTTAAACTGAGATAACGGCTAGATTGCTATGTTCAAAACGGAGAACGAACCTCTCGCACTCCTACTTGAATTACGGCCTAAACACGCAAAGAAACGCTTCCGAGACGAGATATATAAAGCCTGGAATCATAACTGTGCTTATTGTGGTAAGCCTGCAACAAGTCTTGATCATATTGTTCCACGGTTTAAATCAGGCTCTAGTAACTGTTACAACTTAGTCCCGGCGTGTAGAACATGCAATTCTAATAAAGCATCAAGCCCTATGGAAGAATGGTATCAAAGCCAACCGTTCTTTGAAGAAGCTAGGTTAGCAGCAATTAAAAATTGGATGGACGATAAGATTGTTTACATATTAGATAATGAATTAGAATCGTTAGACATGATGTTTAAACCAGCATAGATAATGGCAAGACATAGCTTAGCCTGGCATGCACAAAATAAGGGGGCTGGCCCAAAGATGGGTCATAAATCTTGGGTATCAGCCTACAATGACGGCTACTCTAACGACGATATAATCAGATGGATTGATGGTGATAGCGGTAATCGTAAATCAACTGATTTGTATACCCAAGCAAAACAATTACAAAGAATAGCTGGATCAGTACCAGGTACAGTTGATCTACTTTATCTTCAAATACTTGGTAGACCGTCAGACTCTGGAGGCCAAAGCAATTACATAAGAAATTTTGAAAAGCAATTTATAGAAGAAGGAAGGATGAATAATACTTGGTCCTCAGCAAAGAAAAAAAATAATGTCTACGATCAAATGCGCTCGGATTTAAGTAATAGTGGCGAAGGGCGCAACAAACAACAAGTTGCTAAAAATGCTTATCAAACGTTTCTAGGTAGAGCATGGACACCAGCGGATGGACAAAGCGCGTTAAAGCAAACCGCTAATACCATTATGAATAGTACAGAAGCAGTACAATTTAGGAACTCTTTAAATTCTTATGGGCAAAAATATGGAGGTGGTACTACGGTTAATTACGATGCTTCTCAAGCAGAGGGCTATGTGGGAAATGGTTATGAGTTAGGTCTTGTAAAAAAGTGGAAAGAAGTAGGTAGGAATAGTAATCAAATTATTCCTTCGCAACAAATTGTAATTCTTGATCCAAAAACAAAAAAATTACAGTATACAAAATCAGCTACAAAACTATTAAGCAACCAAGCTAGAGTAACATACGATGGAATTATTAATGATTTCAATCGATCTTCAGGGGGTAATTACACAGCAGTAATGAGCAAAATCAACTCTTTAGATGATGTTGGTAAAAACCACTTTATAACTAAAGATAGGGGAAGTGTCGATTCATACTATAAAACACAAGTAATTAAGAAACCTTGGGATCCAAGTACTCAAGCAATAGCTCCCCCCACGGGGGGCTTTGATGCGACTTATTATTTAAGTAACAATGCAACTATAACAGAGCAATGGAACACAGCAAAAAATAATACAATAGCCGGTTATAGTATTCCTGACTTAGATATTACAGGTCGTTACACTAACCTTGATCTTTATGCAAATGCAGATTACAGCCAAAGAGTAAAAAGCGAACCTACCTTAAGAGCTAATGCTGTAATTAATATTGACACATACAGTGAAGCATACGAAGATCTACCTGATGCAATAAAAGCCACTTATCGTGATGATTTACTTGGCTTGACGTCTAAAGGAGCCAGCGGAAATCTGTCAATTGATTGGACAGATGGAGGCTCTGTTCTTGAAGATCAAGTTAATTTAAATTTTTCAGGAAGAGAACTTTTAGAACAAGATAAATTTGGTACGTTAACGCAAGACTCTTTAAAATTTGCTGCAGATGAATTAAAAAAACAACAACAAGCTAATCAAAATTTAGACCTATATAAAAACATCCCTGGTTTTAATGAAATTTATTCTGCTAACGAGACGCTCGCTAATTCGATCTTAGGTGATAGTGGCATTGGGGGTTACTTAGCAATGCTTGGAAAGGATACAGAAGCAATACAAGAAAATTTAGAAGACCAATTTAGCGGCGTTACAGGAATCTCATCTAGTAACAGTACAATCTTTAATTGGGAAAAATGGTACGAAGATAAATTAGTCAAACGATATGAAGACATGGAGAACGTCACAGTTGAATTTGAAGCTACCCTTTTAGACATTGATAGAAGTACAGAAAGTGGGAAAAAGGCTTTTCAAATTCAACTTGAGCGAATGGGGATTAACCCTTTTAACAATCAAGGAAACTTAATCTCAAAGAAAAATGCGTTAAAACAACTTGAAGAAAATAATTTTCAACGCACATATGAAATCGATGAAGCTTTTAGAACTAATTTTATAGATAAATATTTAAAGCCTAGATTTGATACGTCCAGATCTATGGATGAATTTATTAGTTATATGGATGTACAAGAAAATGAACAAAATATTTTTCAAACTCAAAGTGCATTGGATAGCTTAAAGACTTCTGCAAGCAATCAAGCAAAATTAAAACTTGATCAAATTAAAAGTGAATCAGGTGCTTTTGACTATGAGTTTTATTTTAAGCCTATTAAAGAAGAATATGGTAAAAACTCAGCCAAAGAAGCAGTTTACGATAGGCAGGCAAGATTAGTACAAGAGGACTGGGATAAAGCGAAAGCCAATGGTAATTCAAGGCCCAGAGGACAAAAAGCTGATACACAAGGTACTAATTACACTTGGAATCAATGGGCATATTTTTATGGTGCTGATTTAAATGATCCAAATTCTTTTGCAAAATTACATTATCAAGTAATCGGTGCAGCAGAAGGTTTTGATCCAGCGGACGATATCTTAACTAAAGAAGATGTTGATAGCTATATATTTGATACAGTTCTTCCTGCATTAGATGAAGCAAAACTAGACCTGGGCAGTGCAACTTTTATGGATTTTGTTACGCCTGAGCAGTTTGCAGATGAAATACTGCGTGGTGTAGATCCACTAGAAAATGAAGAAGATTGGAAAAAAATCCTGGAAACGTACGGACTAGACGAAAATGCAGCAATTGATGAAGTACGTGGTTATGTTATTGAAGCTGTACGGACTGGTGCTGCTAAAGATATACGAGAAGGCATTAAATATTTAAATGAGAAACGAAAAAAACCTACACAAGAAAAATTAGGTATCTCTTATATTGAAAGAGAAGAAGACGAAAAAGTAATAGAAGATGAAAATGCAAGTGAACTTTATAAGACATTTCAAAATGCAGGTTACTCAGGATCTGAAGATGAGTTTTTTGATACCTTTATGCCTGATGCAGATCGAGCTGATATAAGCTTTATCCAACGGGGATTAAGTGGTGACTTTAATTTAAAAGATATTTCTTCGGAGGATCCGTTTGAAACTCTCGCTAATGTAGGTAGTTTTTTAGGAGATGAGGGCGGAAATATTTTTGGAGAAACAGAGAAAACAAAGGAAGACAAAGATGAAGAAAGCAATTATTTTAGTTTGTTTGATGATGACGATGACGAAGATTACGCCAGTGAAGCAGGACGTTCTATAATTGATGGATATACTGATTTCTTTAAATAATATAAATGTCTAAAGCAAAAAAAGCAGCTAGTGCAGCTAAATTACATAAAGATAAGATGGCATGCAATAAACCAAAGAAAACTCCTGATCATAAAACTAAATCACATGTTGTAAAAGCTTGTGATAAAGGTAAAGAAAAGATTATTCGCTTTGGCCAACAGGGTGTAACAGGAGCTGGAAAAAATCCCAAAACAGCTAAGGATAAAGCACGTAAGAAATCATACTATGCAAGACATAACGCTCAAGATAGTAAGCCAAGTAAAATGAGCGCACGTTACTGGTCGCATCGTGAAAAATGGTGACTCTAGGATGGATGATCAATTTCAAATCACTCTAAATACTACTGTCTGCAGGACTCTATATCAAGCAGTCTGTGATGCGTTAGAAGCTTGGCCAGGATCACCAGCTAGACCAGCAGAGCAACAAGAACAATATCGACAACTAAAGCTACTTTTATTCAGTATAATTTGTGAAGTTAATTACGAGCTATGAACAAAGACGGCAGCTACATCCAATCCAGGCCAAAAAAAACAAGGCAAGGTACTGGTAAGCATTCCAAGCCCAATCACGGACGGAAACAACCTAGAGGCCAAGGAAAGTAAGCTATTATTAGATAACTTATCGTAATGAAATGGTGCCCTTTAACGAAGCGATTCAATTAATCAAAACGTTTGAGGGTTTCCATGAGAAAGCCTGTGGCGATTCCACAACAGATAGAGAAGCTTTTATCATTGGCTTTGGTACAACCTATTACCCTGACGGCTCTCCGGTCCGCCAGGGTCATCTCTGCACTAAAGAAAAAGCTCTTGAATACTTGAATGATGAAATCAAAATCATCTCAACTCAAATCATTGATTTAAATTTAGGCTTAGACCTTCAAATGTTAAATGCTTTAATTTCTTTTGTTCATTCAGTCGGCTGGGAATCCTTTCTCTATAGCAACATAGTTGATTGCTGTGAGCGCGAAGAATACAGCCAAGCAGCAAAGGAAATGACCAAGTGGATCTATGATGTCGACTATAACGTTATCGGCGGCCTCGTGGAACGCCGCCGTAAAGAGGTCAGGCTTTTCTTAAGTGAGCTACTGGATGATTCTTGGATAGGCTCTGACATTCTTTTGAAAGCCTTTAGAAATTATGTAGCTTCTCCTGCTCAGGTTCGATCTATTCGCAAGCTACAGGAAGCGATAGATCCTTATGCTCTCTCTAGTTTCGCAAATGATTTTGAAATAGATTCTGATCCATACGTAGAATATAGTAATTCTGAGTACGACACAATCTTTAACCTGTAGCCTACAATATTAGAAACAGAGAAAATGAGCATGAATAACATTGGTACAAACGAAGAATATGATATGCCTTTGCATTTGCAGCTAGCCATGAGAAAAGCTGAGCTTGACTCCCAAGAAATGACCTGGGATCAGTTGCAAATTGCCTTGTTATGCCTTTTTCATAAACGTTTAATTGAAACGCAAGCAATCAAAGACATGCTGGCTGGTGAGAATATTGATATTGAATTCGATATTCCCACTGATTTTGAACTCACGCAACTAGCCTTAACTATGATGCGTGATGATGATGATGATGACGAAAGTAACTATCAGCCTTTCTAGGTTTACTTCTTTTTCTTTCCAACCATCCCACGGAGCCTAGCCATCTTATCCTTCATGGATTCTTTTGGCCCACTGGTTTTTTTATCTTCTCCGTTTCCTCCTTTTTTTAGACCACGGACTTCTGCACGAAGTTTTTTGTTTTCTTCTCGTAATTTAGATTCGCCAGTTTTTTTACCTGCTGCGGCCTTGGCAATAGGACGCTTGTTACCTGGGGCAGGTTTTTTAATTGGTGCCATTGTCTGTAAGCAATTACCTTTTAATATTACGGCTACCAACCAATTGGTGGAGCTACTCCTGGACCTAAATTAAAAACACAACGTTTGGCTAAATTATTCAATACCTTTCTTTTGTCTTCCTCACTAAGTACAGGTGTATGAATAATCTCCCACGCCACTTCAGAGCAAAGCTTTACAGGTAGCGGAGGAGGTGGTTGATAAGGAATTACTAGAAGAGGAATCACCACAAGCCTGGGATTAAATCTCCAGTTAATGCATATGCTCCAAGAGCAGCAATGATTCCTAACATCGCAAGCCTGCCGTTAAGACGTTCTGCTTTTGCATTGTGGTTTTCGGTCACTGCAATCACCTCCATTGTTGGTTCTTTGGCAAAGACGTTTGTTTGTCCGTGCTCATTTGTTGTAACTGTCATGATAATCAAAAAGGTGGCTTTAGTCTACCTTGATTAATTTTTATTCAAGTAAACAAACCAACCGAGATAAGTACCACTGCGCCTTGCGAAGCGACTCATTACCACCTTTATGT
>CERU01010705.1_pt1 | contig 14944 bp, 14 predicted proteins | sample 530741 | NCBI WGS metagenome assembly CERU01 (sample SAMEA2620925, study PRJEB7988) | marine metagenome | biome: marine biome (ENVO:00000447); feature: deep chlorophyll maximum layer (ENVO:xxxxxxxx); material: "saline water (ENVO:00002010), including plankton (ENVO:xxxxxxxx)" | depth 30 m | reverse complement strand
CCTCGCCGCTGTCCTCGGCCACCTGCCCGGCGACCACCGCCTGATACCGCTTTTCCACCTGACGCTTCTGAAACGCCCGGCTGAGATTGCTCTGCGCCCGGCGGTGCAGGGCCAGCACCATCAGGCCGGAGGTATCCAGGTCGAGCCGGTGCACCAGACGCAGATCCGGGTAATCCTGCTTCAAACGGCGGGTGACGCAGTCGCTGTTCTCCGGCGCGCGGCCGGGCACGCTGAGCAGGAACGCCGGCTTGTTGATCACCAGGATGTCGTCGTCCCGGTGGATCACGCCGATCGACTCCCGGCATTCGGGCACCAGGTAGCGCGGCGGCTGCTCCGCGCGGGTCAGCCGCCGCCGGCCCGGTTCAACCCCAGACCACGTCATGCACGTCCTGGTAGCGCTGCGCGAAGTGCACCGTCATGCCCTCCTTGATGTAGTCGGGCAGCTCCTGGTAATCCCGCTCGCAGGCCTTGGGCAGAATCAGCTCGCGGATACCGGCGCGCCGGGCGGCGATCACCTTTTCGCGGATGCCGCCCACCGCCAGAACCTGGCCGGTCAGCGTCAGCTCGCCGGTCATCGCCAGCTTGCGCGGCAGCCGCTTGCCGGTGGCCAGGGACACCAGCGCGGTGGCCATGGTGACGCCGGCGCTGGGGCCGTCCTTGGGCGTGGCGCCCTCGGGCACGTGCAGATGCACGAAGGACTCGTCGAACCAATCCTCGTCGACGCCGAACGTCTTGAGATGCCCGGCCACATAGCTGTAGGCGATCTCGGCGGATTCCTTCATCACATCGCCGAGCTGGCCGGTTTGCTTGAAGCCGCGCCGTTGGCTGTGCACCCGGCTTGCTTCCACCGACAGGGTGGCGCCGCCCATGGCGGTCCAAGCCAGACCGGTGACCACGCCCACGCCGCGCTGGGCTTTCTCTTTCTGGAAGTAGGGCTGGCCGAGGAAATCCTCCAGATTCTTACCGGTGATGCTGATCTTCTTCTCGCCGGAGAGCAGCCGCACCGCCGCCTTGCGAATGATTTTATTCAGCTGCTTTTCCAGGTTGCGGACGCCGGCCTCGCGGGCGTAGCCGTCGGCGATCTGGCGCAGCACGCTGTCGCTGATCTTCAGCTGCGACGGTTTCACGCCGGCCCGCTCCAGGGCGCGCGGCCACAGATGGTCGCGGGCGATCTCCACTTTCTCTTCGGTGATGTAGCCGCTCAGCCGGATGGTTTCCATGCGGTCCAGCAGCGGGCCGGGAATCGAATCCAGCGTGTTGGCGGTGCACACGAACAGGCAGTGGCTGAGATCGAGCCGCTGGTCCAGATAGTGGTCCAGGAAATCCTGGTTCTGTTCCGGGTCCAGCACTTCCAGCAGTGCCGACGCCGGGTCGCCCTGGAAGGACTGGCCCAGTTTGTCGATCTCATCCAGCATGATCACCGGGTTGCTGGTGCCGGCGTCCTTGAGCGCCTGGGTGAGCTTGCCCGGCATGGCACCGATGTAGGTGCGGCGGTGGCCTTTGATCTCCGCCTCGTCGCGCATGCCGCCCAGGCTGAGACGGTAGAACTCCCGCCCCAGGGCTTCACCGATGGACTTGCCGATGCTGGTCTTGCCCACGCCGGGCGGCCCCACCAGCAGCAGAATCGAGCCTTTCACCTCGCCGCGCATGGCGCCCACGGCCAGGAACTCGACAATGCGGTCCTTCACGTCGTTGAGGCCGCTGTGGTGCTCCTCCAGCGTCCGGCGCGCGTGGCCCAGGTCGAGGTTGTCCTCGGAGTACTGGCCCCAGGGCACGCTGGTGAGCCAGTCCAGATAATTGCGTGTCACCGCGTATTCCGGCGAGCCGGATTCCAGCACGTTGAACTTGCGCAGCTCCTCTTCGAAGCGCCGCGTCACCGCCTCGGGCGGGTTCAACGCCTCAAGCCGCTCGCGGAATTCGTCGGCGTCGGCGGTGCGGTCGTCTTTCTCCAGGCCCAGCTCCCGCTGGATCACCTTGAGCTGCTCCTTGAGGAAGAATTCGCGCTGGTGCTTGCTGATCTTTTCGTTCACTTCCTCGCGAATCTGGTTCTGCAGGCGCGCCACTTCCACTTCTTTCTTGACCAGTGTCAGCACGCGCTCCATGCGTGCTTTCAACGACACGGTTTCCAGAATGCCCTGCAGCTCGTCGCCGCTGGCGCTGGTCAGGGAGGCGGCGAAATCGGTGAGCGGCGAGGGATCACGGGGTGAAAAGTTCTGCAGGTAGTGCTTGAGCCCTTCGTTGTACAAGGGGTTGAGCGGCAGCAGTTCCTTGATGGTGTTGATGATCGCCATGCCGTAGGCACGCAGACTGTCGTCCAGCTCATCGCGGGAGGTGGGGTAGGTCACTTCCGCCATGAACGGGCGCTTGCGGCTCAGATAGCCCTGCACGCGGAAACGGGCCAGGCCCTGGGCCACCACCTGCAGCTGCTGGTCTTCATGATTGACCGCGTGCACCTTGACCAGACAGCCGTACTCGGGGAAATCCTCCACGCTCACGTCGTCCGGGTCCCGGTCGCCAATGTAGATCAGGCCGAGCGCGTGGTGCGGGGTTTGCCCGACGCGCTCCAGGGTGGCGCGCCACTGCTCCTGGTCCAGCAGCAGCGGCTGCACCAGACCGGGCATGAACGGACGGTCCCGGACCGGGATCAAATACACCCGTTGCGGCAGGTTCTGATCGGGCAGCGCCAGGGCGCCCTGCGGAGTTCCTTCGTCAACCGTGGTTTGATGTTCTTCCTGACTCATGGGCTCGACTCATTGCAAAGCTGAAAACAACCTGACTCTAAGGTGGCGCCAGTGAGCCGCTTTTCAATCCCGGTCGACGATCAGAAGATCGGCGCTCAACGCGCGCGGCGTCTGCGTGCGGCGCTCCACCACGCGGGCGTTGAAACGGGCCTGGCAGCGCTCGGCCAGATCATAGAACGGCGACCGCCCGGGGTCGGCGATGATGATTCGCTTCACGTCCTGGTCCAGGGCGCGCCGGATCAGATTGAACAGCACCGGCGTGAGCTCGTCCCAGAAACAGATGTCGGCGCCGGTGATCATATCCACGTCGGCGAGGCGCTGCTTGGTAAGGCGCTCGAAGCGGCAACGCAGGGTGTCCACCTGAACCCGGTTGATGGCGGCGTGCAGATCCAGGTAGGGGAACACGTCGGCGTCCGCGTCCACGGCGGTGACCCGGCAACGGAAACGCTTGGCGGCGAAAATCGCCAGCGGCCCCCAGCCACAGCCGATGTCCATCAGGTGGCTGTCGGCGGTGAGCCGGAGCGGGCCTTTTTCCCGGGTCAGCTGGTCCATGATCAGAAAGCTGGAGTTCCACACCTTGTTGCCGTGGATGGTGGGCACGTGGTTGGCGCGTTTCAGCTTTCTGATTTCACGGTGGCCGCTGCGGAGCAACGTCAGGCCGCGGGTGTGAACCGTGTGTGCTTCACCGCGTTTGATACGCGGGGGCTGGGGTGTATCAAGGGGCATGGAGTTTTCCGGCGCCGAAAGGGGAAGCGCAAACACTACGGCGGCGCGGCCGGCGGTTCAAGGCCGGTGCGCCGCCTCCGGCTCAGCCGTCGATGTCCTGCCAGAAGGCGCGGAACGCTTCGGCGCTCTCCTCCGGGGCTTCCGCCATCGGCACATGGCCGACGCCTTCGAGGATCACCGCGCGGCTGTTAGGCAGCTCGCGCTGGAACACCTCCACATTGTCGACGCCCAGCAGGGCGTCCTCGCGGCCCCACAGAATCAGCGTCGAGGTTTTGATTTCCGGCAGCACGCCGCGCCCCTGCAGGCGCATGGCCGGGTCCAGGTTGATGTCCTGCCACACCTTTTCCGCCACGTCCGCGTTGGCGGCTTTCTCCTCGCCCATCAGCGTGATGGCGAAATCGGGAATGCCCACGGAGCGTTCGCTGGCCCAGTCCAGGGTGGTGCGGAAATCCTCGGCGCTGTGCGGAATCAGCGGGTTGCTGTCCGACTGCTCCAGCACATTGAGAAATTCCGGTGTCTGCAGGGTGATGCCGGCGGCATCCACCAGGCCCAGGGAGCGGAGCCGGTCCGGCTGGCGCCGGGCCATCTCGATGGCGATGGCGCCGCCCATGGAGTTGCCGGCCACGTGGGCGCGCTCCACCTGCAGGGCGTCAAGCAGGCGGAACAGGCGCTCGGCCTGCTCACTGATACCGTAATCCATATTGGTGGTGCGCGGCTCGGTGTTGCCGTGGCCGGGCAGGTCGGGAATCACGAAACGGTAGTCGCCTTCCAGTTCGTTGGCGAAGCGCACCCAGTTGCGCGAATCGGCGCCGAAGCCGTGGATCAGCAGCACCGCCGGGGCCTGGTCGGCGTCGCTGGATTGCAGCACCCGCCAGCGCAGGCCGTCGTCGGTGGAGACGGTGTGCTCTTCGAGCCCGGCGCGCCATTTTTCAAAATCCATTCCCTGGTGGTAAACCCACCGCTGGCTGCTTTCGCAGCCGGCCAGCAGCAGCAGCGTCGCCGCCAGCATTAACAGTCGGATGGCCATTCCGTTTCCTCCGGGTTGTTATTGTTCCGTTCAAGACGGAAAGTCAGCTTAGTTGCTCGGTTTCCGTTTGGCACCACCGTGAAGGTCAAATTTTGTAGCAACCCGCTCTAGCGGGACTTCAGATTCCAGATGCCGGCGCCGATGATCAACAGGGTGCCGAGCACCGTGGACAGCACCAGGGTCTCGCCCCAGAACAGCCAGCCCAGGAACGCCGCCCACACCACCGCGGAGTAGTTGTACACGCCCACCTGGCCGGGGCGGGCCAGCTGGTAGGCGGTGGTCATGGCGAACTGCCCGGCGATCGCCACGCTGCCGATCGCCAGCAACCAGAGCATTTCGTTGCCGGTGGGCATCTGCTGCACGCGCAGCAGCAACAGCGCCGACAACAGGGTGGCGAACAGGGAAAAGTAGAACACCACCCGGTGCGGGGGTTCGCTGGCCGCCATGCGCCGGATGCTCACCTTGGCCACGCTCATGATCGCGGCGCCGGCCAGAGCCACCAGCATCACCGGATCCACCACACCCTCATCGGCGCGCAGGATCACGCCGACGCCGACAAAGCCGAGTACAATCGCCGCCCAGGTGTGCCCGCTGATACGGTCGTTGAGCCACAGCCAGGCCACCAGCGGCAGAAAGAAGGGCACCGTCATCTTCACCAGCACCGCTTCCGCCAGCGGAATATGGGCGATGGTGAAAAAGAAGCAGAACATGGCGGTGACGCCGGTGAAGCCGCGGATAAAGTGCAGCCGCAGGTGGCTGGTGCGCAAATCGCGGATACCGCCACTGGCCACCAGCACCGGCAACAGCACCGCCAGGCCGATCAGATTACGACCGAACACGATCATTTCCACCGGCAGAGTGTCGGCGAGATGCTTGATCATCGCCGCCATGACCGCCAGCAGACCTTCGCCCAGCACCAGCAGAAGCGCGCCTTTAAAAGGCTGGTCGGGCTTCACCGCCGGCTACCACGACAGGCGCGGCGGCGGCTAACGTTGATCATCGCCATGGGAGCGTCATCATAGAGGGCGTCCAACGCCGTGGGTGGGGGCGGCATTCTAACGTCGGCGCCTCGTCCTGGCCATTTTTGAAGGGAGGACGCATGCGTTGTTTTATCGGTATTCCGGTGCCGCCGGCGCTGGCGGCGACACTCACCGCCAACCCGGTCCCGCCGACGGCGCGGCCGGTGCCGGCGGCCAATCTGCATCTGACGCTGGCGTTTCTCGGCGAGCGCTCGCGATCGCAACTGGAGCCGTTGCTGCCGCCGCTGAACAACGCCCTAGCCCGGTTCCCGGCCTTTACCGTGACCTTGAGCACCGTGGACGCGTTTCCCGAACCGGGCGGCCGTATCTGGGCCGCCCACGCGCGCCGGGACGTCGCGCTGCTGGATTTGCATCAACAGGTCTGGAGTGTACTCAGCCAGGCCGGGATCGAAGCCGAACCGCTGCAATTCCTGCCCCACGTAACCCTGGCACGCGCCGCCGCTCCGCTTCAGGCGGAGCCGACGCCCGGGCCCTGGGTCCTCCCGGTAAACTCCGTCATGCTTTATGAGAGTCCCCCGGACGGTTATTACCGGGTGCTCCAGAACTGGCCACTAAAGGATTAACCGGCTTCGCGATCACGGCCGCTACGGAGCACTTTTTGTGCGAGCGGGCCCAGCCCGCGAAAGGGAGCGAAGCTCCCGGCAGGATGCCAGAGACATGCCTAACGGCGGCACAAACAGCGTCTCTGGGATCCTGCCGGCTGGCTTAAGCCAGCCTTTCGCGGGCAGGGCCCGCTCCCACCAAGGCCGCATCTAGAAATTATTACCCGCCGCGGCCGGGCGGCTGGACCGGGAGGTGCCGGCGTCCTGGGGCGCCGGGGTGCCGTTGGCGGGAGCGGAGGAGGGCGCGCCGGTGGGGGCCGGCACGCTTTGTTCCGAAGTGCCGCGCGGGCCGCTGATTTTCTGCTGCATGGCCATGGCGGTCCGGGTGAGCTCGGCAAGCTCCATATCGCCCACCAGCAGATAGCTTTTGCCGCCTTGCTGCCAACGCACCAGCGGCACGCTTTTATCGGACATCACATGAAACCAGCCGTCCTGGATGGCGGTGTGGTGGTCCATTTCATACAGCGCCAGACGGTTGGAGCCGGCATCGTGGTAGCGATACTCGGTGATTTCCCGGCCGGCGAGCTGCAGCTGCTTCTGCGAGAGCGGTTGCAGGCCCAGGCCGCTGAACAGCCGTGGCCCGCTCACCTCGCCGGAGGCGCGGGCGGGCTGCATGTAGGCTTGCAGCACCATGTCCGCGAAGCGCGCCGGCGCCGGGCCGGAGCCCGCCATGTGCAGGGCGCCGCCGGTCACCAGCAGCGCCGCCACGATCAGCGCCGCCGCCGCGGGCCAGCGCCGGGCGCGGGGCGCCTCGATCTGTGGGACCGATTCCTGGAATACCGGGTCGAGCGCCCGCCACAGGGCCGCTTCGCGGCGCCAGTAGGCGTAGATGCGGTCGGCGAACCGGGGGTGGGCACGGATTTCCGCGGCCACCCGGCGGGCGCGGTGCGGCGGCAGCTGGCCGTCCGCGAAGGCGCTCAGCTCTTCATCGGTGACCGCATGTTTCGCATTGCGATTGCCGAGCGAGATCATCGGTCCCTCCTCACTTGACCCGTTTCAACGCCGTTGTCCGTCGCCGGACCGCGGGCCTGTCCCGTTCCTGGCGCAACGTTTCCCGTGCCCGTGACAGGCGTGAACGCAGCGTGCCGACACGGACGCCGAGAATCCGTGCCGCCTCACGGTAACCCGGATTCTCAAGGGCCACCAGCAACAGGGCGGCGCGTTGCTCGGTGGGCAACTGGTCGAGCGCCTCCAGTGCCTGCTGGCACTCGACGTGATCCTCCTGGTCCGCGGCCACGGTCTGATCCAGCCCGGCGTCCGCGCGCGGTTGCTCCTTGCGCACCGGCGCCGAGGTGCGCTGGTTGATGTACAGCCGGTACAGCATTCGAAACAGCCAGGAGCGCAGACGGCCGGACGGCCGCCACAGGTGGCGCTTGCGCAGCGCCCGCTCAAGGCAGTCCTGGACCAGGTCGTCGGCGGCGCCCGGATCGCCGCACAGCGCCGTGGCATAACGTCTCAGGTGGGGTATCTGGTCGCAGATCTGCTGCTCGAAACTCATCCTGTTCAATGGCCCTGTCAGCGGCGGTGTTACCAGTACCAACAAGACACAGGGCGGTTTGGTTCCGGATTTTTTTGGAACCATTCCGGAGCGCGGGCTGTTGGTGGGATAGCGGGCGAGGCCCGCTGACTTTCGAAACGGTACGAAACAGGAGGATCGAATGTCTGTAGAGGACGTACGCAAAGGCTTGTTACTGGCCACCGGCCTGGTGTCTCTGGTCGCCGGCGGCGCGGCCGTGGCCGCCGGTGGCGGCAACGCCGACGAGGGCGCCTCGTCGCAGCAGCCCGGCTACGGCCAGTCTCAGCAGCAGCCGGGAAGCGGCGGTTCATCCGGTTCCGCCGGCGGTGGCGACTATGATCGCCCGAGCACGCAACAGGGCCAGCCGCAGGGCCAGGGCCAGGGTCAGCCGCAGGGCCAGAGCCAGGGCCAATGGGGCGGCCAGCAGAATGAGCGTGGCGACGGCAACGCCGATCAGAACCGCTCCGATCCGAAATGGAAGACCGACTGAATCCAAACCGACGAGAAGGGTAGAACCATGACGAAACGCATACTGGCAAAAGCCGCCGCGCCGATCGGTGCTCTGGCACTGGCCGCGGCCCTGGCCGCCTGTGATCCGGTCGAACCGCCCGAGGGCGGCGACGGTCAGCAGCCGGGCGGCATGCAGGACTCCATGCAACAGGGCGGCGGCTCCATGCAGCAGGAGCAATCCTCGCCCGGCGAGGGCGGCGGCTACTCCGAGTAACGCCGTTCGGGTTAAGCAGACCCGCAACAAAAAAGCCCGGCACGAAGCCGGGCTTTTTTATGGGTCGGTGATCGCGGGCGATCAGCCTTCCTTGAGAGCGGTGGTGATGTCCACCACCGCGCCCTTGCCGTCGCCGAACAACATCAGGGTGTTGTCCTTGGCGAACAGCGGGTTGGGCAGGCCGGCGAAACCGGGGCTCAGCGAACGCTTCACCACCACCACGGTCTTGGCCTTGTCCACGTTGAGGATCGGCATGCCGTAGATCGGGCTGCCCTTGTCCTCGCGCGCCATCGGGTTGGTCACGTCGTTGGCGCCCAGCACGATGGCCACGTCGGTCTGTTCGAAGGTCGGGTTGATGGTGTCCATGTCCTTGAGCTTGTCGTAGGACACTTCCGCCTCGGCCAGCAGCACGTTCATGTGGCCGGGCATACGGCCGGCGACCGGGTGGATCGCGTACTCCACCTCGACGCCCATGCCTTCCAGGGTATCGGCCATTTCACGCACGGCGTGCTGCGCCTGCGCCATGGCGAGACCGAAGCCGGGCACGATCACCACGCGCTGCGCGGTTTCCAGCACCATTGCCACTTCCTCGGCGGAGGTGGACTTGATCTTGCCTTCGTAGACCTCGTCCTGATCCATCGCTTCGCCGGCTTCCGCCATCACACCGAACAGCACGTTGGTGAGGGAGCGGTTCATCGCCTTACACATGATCTGCGTCAGAATCAGACCGGAGGCGCCCACCAGGGAACCGGTGACGATCAGGGCGCTGTTGCCCATCACGAAGCCGGCGGCGGAGGCGGCGATACCGGAGTAGGAGTTCAGCAGCGCGATCACCACCGGCATGTCGGCGCCACCAATGGGGGACACCAGCAGAATACCGAGAATCGCGGCGGCGATGGCCAGGCCCCAGAACACCGGCTCCACGCCCGGGTTCATCACCAGGTAGGCGATGGCGGCCACGGAACCGAGCAGCAGGATGGCGTTGACCAGCTTCATGCCCGGGAAGCCCATCGGCTTGCCGTCGATCAGTTCCTGCAGCTTGGCGAACGCCACGAAGGAACCGGTGAGGGTCACCGCGCCGATCAGAACCGCGATACCGGTGGCGATGATGCCCACGGTGTCCGGGTGCCCGCCACGGAAAAACTCCGCGCCGGCCACGGCGAAGGAGGCGCCGCCACCGAAACCGTTGAGCAGGGCCACCAGCTGCGGCATGGCGGTCATTTGTACTTTCTTGGCCAGGATGGCGCCAATGATGCCACCGACGATCACGCCGCCGATGATGATCTCGTAGGTCACGATATCGCGGTGCAGCAGGGTCACCACACAGGCCACGCCCATACCGGAGGCGGCCAGCAGGTTGCCCCGCACGGCGGTCTTCGGCTTGGTCAGACCCTTGATGCCCAGGACGAAGAGTACGGCCGAGATCAGATAGGCGATATCAATCCAGTTATCGGAAATCTGCATGGGTTACTTCCTCTTGAACATCGCCAGCATTCGATTGGTGACCATGAAGCCGCCAATCACGTTGATGGTCGCCAGTACCACGGCGATAAAGCCGAGGACATTGATCAGCAGACCGGCGTCGGAGCCGGCGGCGATCAGCGCGCCCACCAGGGTAATGCCGGAAATCGCGTTGGAGCCGGACATCAAAGGGGTGTGCAGCGTCGGCGGTACCTTGGTGATCAGTTCCACACCCAGGAAAATCGCCAACACGAAGAGGGTAAGCTGAGATACGAAGTCCATTACTTTTCCTCCTGCCCGTTGTCGTCGCCGTTATCGGCGGGCGCTTCGGGTTCGGCTTTCTTCAGTTCCGGCAGGCCCAGCATCTCGCGCAGGCGAGCGTGGGGGACATCACCGTCGTGACTGATCACGGTGTCGGTGACGATCTGGTCTTCGAAATCCAACTGCAGGTCGCCGTTGTCGTCGAGCAGCAGGTTAAGAAGGTTCTCAATGTTCTTGCCGAACATCTGGCTGGCATGGAACGGCACGGAGGAGGGCACGTTGGTGGGGCCGATGATCAGCACACCGTTTTCCACCACCGTTTCGCCGGCCTTGGTGAGGTCGCAGTTACCACCGCGTTCCGCCGCCAGGTCCACGATCACGGAGCCGGGCTTCATCGCCTTGACCATTTCCTCGGTGACCAGGATCGGGCTCTTGGCGCCGGGGACCGCGGCGGTGGTGATCACCACGTCCATTTCCTTGATCACTTCCTTCATCAGCTCGCGCTGACGCTTGAGGAAGTCCTCGCCCTGGGCCTTGGCGTAACCGCCGGAGCCTTCCGCTTCGCCGGTGTCCAGGTCCAGTTCCACCGGCTTGGCGCCAACGGACAGAATCTGTTCACGGGCGGCGGGGCGCACGTCGTAGGCTTCCACGATGGCACCGAGCCGCTTGGCGGTGGCACAGGCCTGCAGGCCCGCCACGCCGGCGCCCATAACGAACACGCGCGACGCGTTCATGGTGCCCGCCGCGGTCATGTTCATGGGGAACATGCGGTGAGAGGCGTTCGCCGCCAGCAGTACACATTTATAGCCGGCGATCATGGCCATGGAAGAGAGCACATCCATGGACTGAGCCCGGGTGATGCGCGGAATCAGTTCCAGGGCCAGGCCGGTGACCTTGCGCTCCGCGAGAGCCTGCGCGAACTGCGCGTTGGCCAGCGGGTCGGTCATGCCGATAAGGAACTGACCGGCTTTCAGCTTGTCCAGATCTTCCTGGCCATTGGTCGTATTGCTGCCCGGAGTCTGAACTTGCAGGATTGCCTGAGCGTTGGAAAAGATGTCGTCCCGGTCGGTGAGTTTCGCGCCGGCGTTTTCATAATCGCCGTCGGTAAACCCGGCCGCCTCGCCAGCGCCGCGTTCGATGCGGATCTCGACACCGTTTTTCTTGAGCAATGCACCGACGTTGGCGGGCGTCAGTGCGACGCGCTCTTCGCCGGGGCAAATTTCCTTGGGTACACCGATAATCACCTGCGTTACCCCCATTTTATGGTTCGTAAAAACAGGTCCATCTGAAAGCCGGTCGGGATGACGGGTTTTCAGGGGAACCTCGAAAAACGGCCGGTTTATTCAAACCGGCCGCTGAGCAGGCTGCTAACCTTATTGTGCAGTCGACAGCTTGGCAAATAAGAAATGGTTATTGCGCCCATAAACGGTCAATAATTGACCGGAAAGGTCAACTATCCGCCGCCTGCCCGTTTATTTTTTGAGCAACACGCTCGCGATCCTCGTCTTCACGCATGTGGATAAACGGCTCGAGAATGGTATTTCCGCGCACCTGGGCCTTGATCACGTGTAAAAAAGTGTAAGCCCCGAGCAGCTTGCGGAACAGGAAAATGAATTCCTTGGGCGGCACGTCGAAATGCACCGACAGGGCGGTGCGGCTGGCGCGGTTCATCACCCGGTTGGGCAGGTTGCTCTCGCCCCACAGGTATTCACCCTTGTCGTTGACCACGGACTTGGGCGGCGGAAAGCGGTCCGGGTCCTGCAGCGCCTCGATGGCCTCGAAGCACAGCGCGGCGAAATCATCCAGCAGCCGGCGCGGCACCTCGCCGTCGAGAAATTCCAGCGCGCGCATGGCGCCGAACAGACGCTCGCTGTCGTGCAGCCAGGCGGCGCGGATCATCTCGCGGCCGGGGCCCAGCACCTCATCGTCGAAATCGCGGATGGCGCCGAAATCCAGCAACACGATCTTATCCTTGCCGTCGTCGCCGACGCGCATCAGATAGTTGCCGAAGTTCGGGTCGGTCTGCATCTTGTTCCACTCGAACACTTCCCGGCAGCACAGTTCCATGATGGCGCGGCCCAGAAAATTGCGGCGCTCCTGGCTCAGCGACACCACCGACGGATCGCTGATGTGCACACCTTCCTCGTAGGACAGGCAAAGAATGTTGTGGGTGGAGTAGTCGCCGTACACTTCCGGCACCACGAAACGCGGGTCGTCGGCCAGCGCTTCGCGGAAATGGCGGGTGGTGTGCGCTTCCAGGTCGTAGTCCACCTCACGGCCGAGCATGTCGCGCACTTCATCCAGCCATTGGTTGAACTGCTCGGTGATCGGCACCAGGCGGCTCAGCTTGAGCAGCCGCACCAGCGCGCGCATGTCCGAATCGATGGCGTTGGCGACGCCCGGGTACTGAATCTTGAGGGCCAGCTCGGCGCCGTCGCTCTTGCGCCGGGCGCGGTGCACCTGGCCCAGGCTGGCCGCGCCCAGGGGCTGCGGGTCCACCTCCAGCTCGGCCAGTTTGACGCTGCCCAGCTGCTGCCGGAGGTGCTTTTCCACCGCCGGCCATTCCAGGGCGGTGGTGCTGTTTTCCAGGGTGTGCAGCGCCTCGGTGACCTCCTCGGGGAGGAAATGCTCGCCGAACAGCGCCATCATCTGGCCGATTTTCACCACCGAGCCCTTTAACTGGCCGAGTTCCTCGACCAGCTCTTCCGCCCGTTGCGAGAGGTTGCGCCGGCGCCGCGCCTCGCGCTGGTCCGGCGCCGCGAACAGACCGCCGGCGCTGGCCGTGGCGTAGCGGGCACCGGCCAGGAAGCCGGCCCGGGCCATGGAGAAGCGGCGTTCCAGGGAGCCTGTTTTCACCCGTTTTACGGTTTTTCGTGCCATAGTTCCTCGCGCGGGCCAACTGCAGCCTCGCATTCTAGCTGATTAAGGAAGCACAGATATATGCCAACGACCTGGATCCTGTTGCGCGGACTGGTTCGTGAACAAGCACATTGGAACGGTTTCGCCGACCGCCTGGCCGGGGCTCTGGGCGCGGACCATCGGGTGATGTGCATGGATTTGCCCGGCAACGGCCTCCGCCACCGGGACCGCAGCCCGACCCGCATCGCCGCCATGGTGGACGCGGCCCGCGAAGACCTGGCCCGGCGCGGCGTGGACGGGCCGATCCACCTGGTGGCGCTGTCCCTGGGCGGCATGGTGGCCATGGACTGGCTGCAACGCTATCCGCGGCAGGTGGCCGCCGCCGCCTTGATCAATTCCAGCGCCGCGCCGGTGAGCCCGTTCTGGCACCGCCTCAAACCGGCCAACTATGGCGCCATTGTCCGCCACGGCCTGCTTGGCCGCGACCGCCTCAAGCGCGAGCGCATGATTCTGGAGATCACCACCAACCGGCTGTCGGACGCCGATAAAGACCGCATCGCCCGGCAATTCCAGCGGATCGACGAGGCCCGCCCGGTGTCCGCCGCCAATACCGTGCGGCAGTTGTGGGCGGCGGCGCGGTTTCGCGCGCCGAAGACGCTGCCCGAAGGGCGTCCGGTGCTGGTGATCAGCGCCGCCGGCGACCGGCTGGTGGACCCGCGCTGCTCCGCGGCGCTGGCCCGACGGTGGTCGGCGCAACGGGCGGTCCACCCGGACGGCGGCCACGATCTGTCCCTGGACGACCCGGGCTGGCTCGCCGACACCCTGGCGGACTGGGCCGGGGCCGACCCCGGGACTAAAGAAAACCGCGGCTTTTGACGATTGACCCCCGTGGCACGACGCTCTAGCTTGAACACAGAACTCACGGGTTCTGTGTCGAGCCCATGTTGGAGACGTTGATGGCCACACCGCAGGAATTAAACCAGCTACGCGACGGCCCGCGCACGCCGCGGGAGCAGATCTGGTTCGACCGCTACGCCCACCACCGGCTTGAAGCCTGGCGCCGGGTCCAGGACCCGCTGGCCGACCGCTGTCTGGAAAACATCGCGTTTCAAAGGCCCTCCGGCCTGCTCGACGAAGTGGAGCGGCGCGCGGCCGAAGAGGGCGGGGTGTACCAGGCGTTCCTGGACCACTGCCACACGGTGCCCGGCTGGGTGGACTTCGAGCGCATGGAATTGGGGCGGCGCATGTACCGCCGGCACGGCGCGCTGCAGGGCCTGGTGCTGATGTGCTCCAGCCTGGTGGAGGGCTACGCCCACAACAAGCCGTCCCAGGTGCTGGTCGCCACCGGCCGCCTGCAGAAGGATGTGTCGCGGCGTATTTATGAAACCGGCCAGATGCTGCACAACATCGCCGCCACCGACGGCCTGCGTCCCGGCGGCCTGGGCCACCGGACGCTGATGGAAGTACGGCTGCTGCACGCGGCGGTGCGCCGCTTTCTCAGCGAAAGCGGGCGCTGGGACAGCGACCGCTTCGACCTGCCGATCAATCAGGAGGACATGGCCGGCACGGTGCTCGAGTTCGATTACATGGTGGTGCGGGGGCTGCGCCGGATGGGCCTCTATATCAGCCATCAAGAGCACGAGGCGATGCACTATTTCTGGCGCTACGCCGGCTACCTGCTGGGCGTGGACGAGGCCTTGCTCACCGCCACCGTGGAAGAGCAGAAAGTGCTGGCGCTGCAGCTCACCTCCCATCTCTACGACCCCACCGAGGACAGCGAAAAGCTGGCCAAGTCGCTGCTGGCCGGCATGGCGGGCAAGCCGCCGTTCCATCTTTCCTATGACGTGCTGGTGGCGGTGAGCCGTTTTCTGATCGGCGACGCCATGGCCGACGACCTGAACCTGCACAGCCGGGTGTCGTCCGCCGCGGCGGTGCGCCTGGCCCGGGCCGGGTTCGGCGCCGCCAGCCTCGGCCAGCGGCTGCTGCC
>CERU01030385.1_pt1 | contig 14960 bp, 13 predicted proteins | sample 530741 | NCBI WGS metagenome assembly CERU01 (sample SAMEA2620925, study PRJEB7988) | marine metagenome | biome: marine biome (ENVO:00000447); feature: deep chlorophyll maximum layer (ENVO:xxxxxxxx); material: "saline water (ENVO:00002010), including plankton (ENVO:xxxxxxxx)" | depth 30 m | reverse complement strand
GCGGCTGGCGGGCGGCAGCCTGCTGCCACAGCGACATGGCCCCCGCTTTGCGCCTCGGCTGGAGGAATGGCCGTCGGCCCAGGCGGACCGGCATGAGCTGTTCAGAAAGTTGCGTCGACACTGGCTGCCCGGCTTTGCCCTTACATTGCGTGAAGACCGGTTGGCACAGGGGCTGCAGCGTCTGCAGGAAACACAACCCCAGGCCACCGCACTGGATGCGCTGCTCGACCTTTCGCGGCTGAATGTTGAACCTGCTGCCGAGCCAGAGCCTGACGGCAGCATCAAGTGGCATATTCGCCGCCGTGATGGCTGGCTGGTGCCCTTGGCGATTGGCTATGCTGGCCTGTCAACGCTGTATGAACCGGGCCAGGTGCTCAACAGCCGGGACGCCGAAACGCCGTTCCGTTTTGTAGAAAGCCTTTACAGCATCGGCGAGTGGGTCAGCCCGCACCGCCTCAGCTGCCTGGAGCAACTGCTGTGGCATCACGATGCCGATCCTCAAGGCGGAATTTACCGCTGTATCAATCGTTACACCGACTATCTGACCGATGCCGCTGAAGGCATAGCATAAGGAGATGTGATCATGGCCAAGAGTGAACTCAAAACTGCATCCGTACTGGCGTTTGAACGCAAGCTGGACCCGTCAGATGCGTTGTTTAGTGCCGGCCGCTGGGATGACCGCGACAATGGCGCCCAATGGCCGGCGGTCAGCGTGCGTGAAAAGTCCGTGCGCGGCACCATTTCCAACCGGTTGAAGGCCAATGCCCAAGATCCGGCCAAGCTCGACGCACAGATTCAATCACCCAACCTGCAGACAGTGGATGTGGCGACCCTGCCAGCTGATGCCGACACCTTGCGGGCACGCTTTACCCTGCGGGTACTCGGCGGAGCAGGAACCCCCTCTGCGTGTAACAATGCCGATTACCAGGCGGCTCTGCTCGATGTTATCGCCGGCTACGTTCAGTCGCATGGCTTTGGCGAGTTGGCCCGGCGTTTTGCCTGCAACATCGCCAACGGCCGATTCCTGTGGCGTAACCGAGTGGGGGCTGAAGATGTTGAAGTACGGGTTAGCCATCTTGAGCAAGGCAAGGCGGTGGCGAGCTGGACATTCAGCGCCCACGACTTTTCCCTGCGGGAATTCAACCAGAGCGATAACAAGGGGCTAGCGGCCATGGCTGCCGTTATTGAAGCCGGATTGGCCGCCCCTGATGGCTATGCCCTGCTGGATGTGCAGGCCTATGCCCGCATGGGCGACGCGCAGGAAGTGTATCCCTCGCAGGAACTGATCCTCGACCGGGGCAAGGGTAAAAGCAAAACCCTGTATGTCATCGACGAGGTGGCAGGCATGCACAGCCAGAAAATCGGCAACGCCTTACGCACCGTCGACACCTGGTATCCGGCCGAGGAGGGCTGTGTAGGCCCGATTGCGGTTGAGCCCTACGGCTCGGTAACCTCTGAAGGCCGCGCGTATCGCCAGCCAAAGCAGAAAGCCGATTTTTACAACCTGCTGGATAACTGGGTGCTCAAAGGGCAGGTCCCGGCGGAAGGGGATCAGCACTATGTGATGGCAATCCTGATTCGCGGTGGCGTATTTGGGGCCTCGGATAAGGATTAAGTCATGGATCATTATCTGGATATACGGTTATTGCCTGACCCCGAGTTTCCAGCTCCAATCCTGATGAACGCCTTGTTCGCCAAGCTGCATCGCACCCTGGTAGCCCAGCGAGCGGTCGACATAGGGGTCAGTTTTCCTGCTGCGCAGGCGTCTCATCTGGGAGGGGTAATGCGGCTGCATGGCTCCTCGGGACGGCTGAATGAGCACATGGCGCAGCAGTGGTTGCAGGGTATGCGCGATCACTTGGACATCTCCGACATTGCCCCTGTGCCCGAGACGGCCGGATACTGCCAGGTTCGTCGGGTGCAGGCAAAGTCCAGCTCGGAACGCCTGCAGCGGCGCTACCTGAAACGACACCCTGACGTTGACCAGAAGAGGGTGGCCGAGTTGTTTACGGCAGAGAAAGAGCGCCGACTGGCGCTGCCGTACCTGCGCATCAGAAGTGCCAGCTCGGACCAGCAGTTTCTTCTCTTTATTCAGCAGACGCCGGTAACAACGCCGCAAACAGGCGATTTCAATAGCTACGGCCTTAGCAGCACCGCCACGCTACCCTGGTTTTAACCCTTTATTTGGCGCTCTTTTGTATCGCCTTATAAATCAATTGGTTGGCGTTCGCTTCAAAAAAAGGGGCGAGCGCTAACCCGTTACTTCTGCTCTTTAAAAAACAATACCTTACGTGTCAGAATGCCTACTTCACTGCCGCACAGGCAGCTCAGAAAATGATCGGCATGGGATTGCAGCGCACCAGCTTCTTCACTGCCGCACAGGCAGCTCAGAAATGGAAGAACGGTTAAAGCGCTATCCCGGTTCCCTTCACTGCCGCACAGGCAGCTCAGAAACCGGCAGGTTGAAGTTACGCGGAGGCGTAGACCTTCACTGCCGCACAGGCAGCTCAGAAAAGGCACCGGCCAACCAAATTGAATGGCTAATTCTTCACTGCCGCACAGGCAGCTCAGAAATGCCCGAAGAGCTGCCACCCGCCACAGGTCGCCTTCACTGCCGCACAGGCAGCTCAGAAAAACAAGCCCAACGTCGGCTTCTACACCACCAACTTCACTGCCGCACAGGCAGCTCAGAAAAGAGGGTCATCGTCGATCAGCAAGCGGCCGGACTTCACTGCCGCACAGGCAGCTCAGAAAGGTGCGTTTAGCGCACTTACCATGCAGCTTAACTTCACTGCCGCACAGGCAGCTCAGAAAAGGATGAGGCGTGAGCGAAGCTCGGCAGCAATCTTCACTGCCGCACAGGCAGCTCAGAAAAAACTGGTCAGCGGCCGCTACCTGCGCCTCGGCTTCACTGCCGCACAGGCAGCTCAGAAATGGGCGCACTCATCACCTGTGCACGTAGAGTCCTTCACTGCCGCACAGGCAGCTCAGAAATTCAGTCCCTGTGCATTCCCTGTCACAAGCAGCTTCACTGCCGCACAGGCAGCTCAGAAATGTGCGTCGGCGCGGGCAAGTACAGCGTACAGCTTCACTGCCGCACAGGCAGCTCAGAAAATGATCGCTCTGGCACGTCTTCGGCTTCCTCAACTTCACTGCCGCACAGGCAGCTCAGAAAGCGCAAAAGGTCGCAGAAGAAGCGCAGACGCCCTTCACTGCCGCACAGGCAGCTCAGAAAATTGGCATCGGCAGCGGCGGCCGGCATGTCCTCTTCACTGCCGCACAGGCAGCTCAGAAAATAATGCAGGCGTACCAGCAGGGCGGCACGGCCTTCACTGCCGCACAGGCAGCTCAGAAAAATCGCGTGGCCGGGCGTGGACTTCACGCCGCCTTCACTGCCGCACAGGCAGCTCAGAAAACGTCCAGAGCAGTCTGTTTTGGGCATCACTGCTTCACTGCCGCACAGGCAGCTCAGAAAAGTCTTGCCAAGCAGTAAGCCTCACACTACATCTTCACTGCCGCACAGGCAGCTCAGAAAGAGCGCATAACCGCGAAGTCCGGCGAATAGAACTTCACTGCCGCACAGGCAGCTCAGAAAACAGGAAGCGGCGTAGAAGCCGAGCTGGCCAACTTCACTGCCGCACAGGCAGCTCAGAAAAAGGCGCTCTGGCAGCCGCACCGCTGGGTGAACTTCACTGCCGCACAGGCAGCTCAGAAATGGAGGCATTCTTCGCCAAGTCCAAACGCTGGCTTCACTGCCGCACAGGCAGCTCAGAAATGATCATCATCGGCGGCCGACCTGGCACCGGCCTTCACTGCCGCACAGGCAGCTCAGAAAGAAATAGATGAAGTCGCCCGGCTTTGCGCGAACTTCACTGCCGCACAGGCAGCTCAGAAATGATGCCAGACCCAGCGCCCCCAATTGGTCAGCTTCACTGCCGCACAGGCAGCTCAGAAATGCGAGCACACGAGGGTTAAGGTCATGCCGATCTTCACTGCCGCACAGGCAGCTCAGAAAATGTCGAAGCGCAAGACCTATCGGCCGGAGGACTTCACTGCCGCACAGGCAGCTCAGAAAATTCGCGCTCCCAGTTGCGACTGTCGAGCTTCCTTCACTGCCGCACAGGCAGCTCAGAAAGCCCATTCTCTCCGGCTCTTCGGCTGAGTCATCTTCACTGCCGCACAGGCAGCTCAGAAATGGCACACCGGGACATGAACAAGCAGCTTGGCCTTCACTGCCGCACAGGCAGCTCAGAAATGCTTGCGTGCGCTGTCCCAGTCGAACACCAGCTTCACTGCCGCACAGGCAGCTCAGAAATGGACGGTGTGCAGCAACATCCCCCACCCAGACTTCACTGCCGCACAGGCAGCTCAGAAAGGAAGAGGCGGGGCCAGACCTATCGAAACACACTTCACTGCCGCACAGGCAGCTCAGAAATATCAGGCGAAGAGTGCGACCCCGACACCGGACTTCACTGCCGCACAGGCAGCTCAGAAAAGGTAGATCCCGGAGACCAGCAGCTTGAAGTCCTTCACTGCCGCACAGGCAGCTCAGAAATCGGGCAGATGCCCAGCTGAACGGCACTACCACTTCACTGCCGCACAGGCAGCTCAGAAATTGTCGCCCTTGCTTCGCCGCGTCCTGTACCACTTCACTGCCGCACAGGCAGCTCAGAAAGCCACCGTTTCCGGTCAGTCCGCGCAGCAGTACTTCACTGCCGCACAGGCAGCTCAGAAAGCTGGTTTCTGCTGTCGCTGCTGATCCTGTCACTTCACTGCCGCACAGGCAGCTCAGAAAATCTACACCGGGGCCTCACGCACACGTCATGACTTCACTGCCGCACAGGCAGCTCAGAAAGGCTCCACCTCGTGTCCGGTCAACGGTGCCAGCTTCACTGCCGCACAGGCAGCTCAGAAATGATGCGAACGGCGAGACGCGTAGGCAGCGTACTTCACTGCCGCACAGGCAGCTCAGAAAGAAACATGAACGCGCAAGACGGCGAGATATTCCCTTCACTGCCGCACAGGCAGCTCAGAAATTGTGGTGATGCTCCATAACGTCGGCCAGGGTCTTCACTGCCGCACAGGCAGCTCAGAAATGTCGGCGAAATGCCCGACGGCGACGGAGAGTCTTCACTGCCGCACAGGCAGCTCAGAAAAAACAGCCATGGCGCTCTTGCTTCCGCGCCCGCTTCACTGCCGCACAGGCAGCTCAGAAATCGGCAAGCCGGTAATTGTGACCGATGCGCCTCTTCACTGCCGCACAGGCAGCTCAGAAAGGTTGTCATCAGGTCGCCAACGACCTCTTTTGCTTCACTGCCGCACAGGCAGCTCAGAAATCGGCCCGTTGACCCACGGCAATGACGTTCGCCTTCACTGCCGCACAGGCAGCTCAGAAAAGATGAGCGAGCCGGCATCCACGGCGCTGGGCCTTCACTGCCGCACAGGCAGCTCAGAAAAGGAGGCAGGCAGGGAGCGGAAGGTTGCCACCCTTCACTGCCGCACAGGCAGCTCAGAAAATATCGCACTTGGCCCTCTGATCAATGCGGTCCTTCACTGCCGCACAGGCAGCTCAGAAATGATTTTATGGATCAGTCGCTTGGTGATGTACCTTCACTGCCGCACAGGCAGCTCAGAAAAGCGAGATCAGTACCGCCTTCTGGACGGATGACCTTCACTGCCGCACAGGCAGCTCAGAAAACGCACCGGGCGCTGGTGTCTGAGCGATGCGACTTCACTGCCGCACAGGCAGCTCAGAAAATTGCCCAGGCGCCCTCGCCTGCCGCCTCACGCTTCACTGCCGCACAGGCAGCTCAGAAAAGGGACAAGGCTTGCGGCTGACACTCCGACGACTTCACTGCCGCACAGGCAGCTCAGAAAGGCCTGGTTATCCATTATCCCCGGCATCGGTACTTCACTGCCGCACAGGCAGCTCAGAAAATGAAGAACAGCGCCCCGGCGAAAGCACCGATCTTCACTGCCGCACAGGCAGCTCAGAAATAGATGGTCTGCAGCGATATACGGTGGTGACCCTTCACTGCCGCACAGGCAGCTCAGAAAAACGCCAGGCGATACCAGGGCGGCGCTACACGCTTCACTGCCGCACAGGCAGCTCAGAAATGGATGGCCAGTAACGTCGTCGCCAAGGTGGACTTCACTGCCGCACAGGCAGCTCAGAAACATTCGTTCAGGTGCTTGGTGCGAAACGTGGCCTTCACTGCCGCACAGGCAGCTCAGAAAATAGGTTTCAACGCGCACATGGATAAACAACTCTTCACTGCCGCACAGGCAGCTCAGAAAGTGTGCAGTCGTCTGCCGTTGTCCAGGCTACCCTTCACTGCCGCACAGGCAGCTCAGAAATGCCCGGCGTTGCCAAATGGGGCTTTGGTAAGCTTCACTGCCGCACAGGCAGCTCAGAAATTGAGCTGCTGGCGAATGCCGAGCATGTCACCCTTCACTGCCGCACAGGCAGCTCAGAAATGGCTCCAGGACAGGCTGTCGCGTCCGCAGCTCTTCACTGCCGCACAGGCAGCTCAGAAATCTGCATACACGCGCACCCGCACGATCCCGCCCTTCACTGCCGCACAGGCAGCTCAGAAAGCAGTCATCGTCGACCACATCAAGCCATACAACTTCACTGCCGCACAGGCAGCTCAGAAACAATGCAGAACGTGTGCAGCGGCCTGTGCGGACTTCACTGCCGCACAGGCAGCTCAGAAAAGAGAGGCCACACGCATGAGGCCAAAACAAAACTTCACTGCCGCACAGGCAGCTCAGAAAAGCAGTGACCAGCGCGACAGGCTGCCCAGCTTCTTCACTGCCGCACAGGCAGCTCAGAAAACGGGTGCGCCCATTGAGCGATCGCGCCGGCCCTTCACTGCCGCACAGGCAGCTCAGAAATTGCGCAGCGGCACCTTGCCAACGCGCGGGAGCTTCACTGCCGCACAGGCAGCTCAGAAACGGTACCGAAGTGGCCCGCAGCCGTGGAATCGCCTTCACTGCCGCACAGGCAGCTCAGAAAGTGCAGGGGATGGAGTGGCGGGACTATGCGCTCTTCACTGCCGCACAGGCAGCTCAGAAACGCACCTCGCGGAATCAGGGGTGGAGCAAGACCTTCACTGCCGCACAGGCAGCTCAGAAAATGACAGGTGTCGTCGCGTAATGCTGTTCACTGAAGTGGAGCAGCTTTGCGGTTTGCCGGATAGCGGGTTTGGAAATCCTCGCCGTCCATAGTTTGCTGGCCCTGGACATATTTCCCAAATAGCGTCTTCGCGCACTTTCGGAGTTGTTGCCGGCTACAACACCAATGGATGCACGTGGCGATTACCCGTGAGCAGCAGCGCTTAGGGGTGGGCACGGCTGATACGCTGCGCTTACTCCTCCCTACAGGTAGACGCTGCCCGGCGGCAGGCTGACGTGGACACCCGTCATCCTTAAAATCTGCTTTTATTGTTATGTTATAACAATTATATTCTGCCCCCTGCGGCGTGCCAGCCACGCCGTTGCCAATACCAAATCGAAAGGGAGCAGCCATGTTTTCAAGCAAGACGCCATTGACTCTGGCGCTGGCGGCGGTGGCCGCTGGTGTCTCTTCCGTGCAGGCAGCGGATGCGCCGCTGGATTTGCCGACGCTGACGGTCAGCGCCAGTGCGCTGAATCAGACTCCGGAGCAAATGGTTCAGCCGGCGGCGGTGCTGCAGGGTGAGGACTGGTTTGCGCTGCGTGAGACCGGGCTGGCGGACAGTCTGGAGTCGCTGCCGGGTGTGCGCGCCGCCGGGTTTGGGCCGGGCAGCAGCCGGCCGGTCATTCGCGGTCTGGATGGTGCGCGGGTGCGGGTGCTCAGCGACGGTGCTGATGTGCTGGATGCTTCGACCATCAGCCCGGACCACGCGATCAGCGCCGATACCGCATTGATCGAGCGGGTGGAGGTACTCAAGGGCCCGGCCACGCTGCTGTACGGTGGCGGTGCGATTGGCGGGGTGGTCAACCTGATTGATCGTCGGGTGCCGACCTACGTGCCTGAGCGCGGCTACGAGGGCGAGATTGATCTGCGCGCCAATACGGTTGCCGATGAGCGCGCCGGTTCAGCGGGTCTGACGTTGGGTACCGGTGCCTTTGCCATGCGCCTTGAGGGTGGCAAGAGCGAGGCCGATCCGTATCGCATTCCCGGTCATCCGTCCCGTCAGGAAGGCGCCTACAACGATACCGATACCCGTTCTCTGGGGCTGAGCTGGATCGGTGAGCAGGGCTATCTGGGCCTGGCCTACAGCCGTCAGGATCGCGAATACGGTTTGCTGGCGCACGAGCACGCCGACTGTCACACCCACGGCCCTGATTGGCACTGCGGCGGTCATGACGATCACGACCACGACGATGATCACGACGACCATGATCATGACCACGAACACGCCGATGCCTGGATCGATATGGAGCAGCGCCGCTGGGATCTGCGTGGCGAATACCAGAATCCGTTTGCCGGGGTAGAACGCGTACGCCTGCGCGTTGCCGATACCGACTACCGCCACGTCGAGATGGAAGGTGATGAAGTCGGAACCCGCTTCACCAACCGCGGTACCGATGGCCGGCTTGAGGTTACGCATGCCCCGGTTGCCGGCTGGCGCGGGGTGATCGGCACCCAGCTGACCCGCCGTGACTTTGCTGCTGAAGGGGAGGAGGCTTACGTTCCGGCGACGCTGACCCACAACCGCGCGCTGTTCCTGCTGGAAAGCTATGAGGCGGGCGACTGGCTGTATGAAGTCGGTCTGCGCCAGGAATGGCAGTCGGTCGATGTGAAGCAGGGCAGTGACGACGCTGACCATCGCGGCACCTCGCTGTCGTTCGGCGCGACCTGGCAGTTTCAGCCGGACCTGGCGCTGTACGGCTCGCTGTCGCGCTCACAGCGTCTGCCGACCGCCGAAGAGCTGTATGCCAACGGCCCGCACGCGGCCACGCGCACAGTGGAACTCGGCGATCCGGATCTGGACCGCGAGACCGCGATCAACGCCGAGTTGGGCCTGCGTCGTACCCGTGGCGCGGTCACCTTTGATGTCAGTGTCTATCGCAACGAGGTGGATGACTTTATCTACGCGGCGGATACCGGCGCTGATCCGGGCGCGGGCTATCGCGTCGTTGAGTACCGCCAGGCTGATGCCGTGCTGCAGGGGCTTGAGGGCAGCGTGAGCTGGCAGGCCACTGCGGCGACCGGGCTGACCCTGTTTGGCGACAGTGTGCGTGGCCGTCTGAAGGATGGTGGCGACCTGCCGCGTATCCCGGCTGATCGGGTTGGCGTGCGGCTGGATCAGCGTCTGACTGGCGCTGTATCGGCGCAGCTGGAAGCGAGTCAGGTGATGCGTCAGGACAACATTGCCGACTACGAGACCGAGACTGGCGACTATACGCTGCTGGGGGCGGGGCTGAACTGGCGTGGACAGCTGGGTGAAAGCGATCTGCTGCTCTATCTGCGCGGCAACAACCTGCTCAACGAGAAGGCGCGTCAGCACAGCTCGTTCATCAAGGACGAGGTGCTGTTGCCGGGCCGCAACCTCACGGTTGGCGCGCATTTCGTGTTCTGATCGGGCGGCTTGCAACAAGCCGGGCGCAGCCGATGCCCCCGGCTTTTTGCGTTCATGCTTTCTGTCAGCGCCGCTGCGCGGTGCAGTGACGCCGCGCCATGCTAGTCTCGCTACATAGTCAACAACGCGAACAAGAGGAGAGGTCTGTGAGCGCGTTTTCCCCTGTGCAGTGGTGCCTTAAAGCATCTGTTGATGTGCCTGCGATGGAGTCGGCTGATGACTGGCTGGCCAACTGGCGGCAGCTGCCGCTGGATGAACTGTCGCCCTTCGCACTGGCGGTGATGGGCGGCTTCCAGGCTGATCGTGCTGCCTGGGCGTTCAGCGCCGGGTACGAGGCAGCGCTGCGGGCGATGTTCCCGCAGATCAGCGGCGGCGGGCTGCACGGCTTCAGTCTGAGCGAGGAGGGCATTCGCAGCCCGCGTGATTTGCAGACCCTTTGGCAAGCCGACGACGCAGGTGGTATTCGCCTGAGTGGCAACAAGGGCTGGGTGCCGCTGCCTGAGCATTGCGAGGCGTACTTTGTGGTGTGCCGCGCCAGCGGGCAGGATGGCGCTCTAAGCGTGGTGCGCATGCCTGCCACGGCGGACGGTGTGTCGATGAGCCCGCGCAATCCGGCGGCCTTTATGCCCGAGCTGCCGGCCGCGCGCATGCAGTTGCAGGACGTGGTGCTGGATGCCTCGGCGATGCTACCCGGTGATGGCTGGACCGATTATGCCCGCCCCTTTGGTGCCCTGGAGGAGCTGTATGTCAGTGTGGCGCTGATGGGTTATCTGCTGCGCGAAGGGCGCGCCCGCGACTGGCCGCAGGCAATGCTACGGCAGATGCTGGCAACGATTACCCTGCTCGAGCGGATTGCCGCTGAGGTTGAGTCCGATCAAGGCCTGGTATTGCTGGCCGGCGCGACCGAATGGGTGCGCACATTGATGACGCGAGCTACTGCGCAGTGGGCCGAGCAGCCGGAGGACGCCGGCGGGCAACGCTGGGCTCGTGACCAGACAGTGCAGCGCATGTGGGCTGCCGCCGGTGCCAGACGGGGTGATCGGGCCTGGCAGGCGCTGAGCCCGAGCGCGTGATCAGGCTCCGGCGTCGCTGACCAGTGGCGCCGGAGTGCCGGCTGCCTGGTGTTTGAACAGTGGGAAGAGCACCGCCAGCGGACAGGTCAGAGCGGCGATCAGCCCGGTCCAAAGGGTCTTGGAAATCAGGTACTGACTGACGCTCAGCTGCTCAATGCCGAACAGACCGAGCAGCGCGATGGTGGGTGCAGCGTAGATCAGTGTTGCCATCAGACCGATGCACAGGGCAGCGCCGAGAGGGCGGTCCGGCAGGTAGCGAATGATCTGTCGCAGCACGCTGAATCGGTCCGCGGCGACTGCGGGAAACTGGCCGCTGCTGACCTTGCGGCGCTGCAGGGCTATGGTGATCCAGCTCAGCAACATGCAAAGGACAAGGGCGGTGATCACCAGATCGGCGGCGATTCCGCCCTCGCCACGCAGACTGAGCGTCGCCTGCTCACGGAGCAGTACCCAGGCAACTGCGCCGTTGAGCAGCGCATTGACGACAAAGGTGGCAATCACTTCGGTTCTCAGGTGCGAGTGTATCGAGTTGCTCATGGGGTTCTCGTTGTTATCATTGTCGGCCATTCAGCTGCCAGCCAGCGTAGTGTGCGATTGTCGGCTCTACAAGCTGCAGCGCCGTTTTGCTGATTTTTGCTGATTATCGGAGATAGCCATCCTCATGCCCGGTCGTTCTGCTACTGCTACTGTCTCTGCCCGTGAGGTGTATCAACTGTTTCGCGATGTTGCCCTGCAGCAGAGCTCGCTGATGCGTGGTGACGGGCCGCGCTGGGCCGAGATCGACACTGGCGTGGTGCATGTCTGCATTGATGGCCAGCGTGTTGCTCTGTTCAAGGACGCCGGAGAGCTGCACCACTGCCTGGGCTGCGAACTGCAGGACGGTCGCGTTGCCGGGCAGGATAGCTGGCGCGGTGCTGGTACCGATCCGCTCGAGTTGCTCAGTGTGTGGGAACGAGCACAGTTGCTGAAGGCTCTGGAACGGCTCTAGTGGCAGGATGACAGCAGCGCGCGAGCGTGAAACAATCGCCGGCTAGTCATTTTGGGGTGTTTGTCAATGCCGCGCTTGTCCGTTGAGCAGCTTTCACAGGAATGGGGGCTGTTAAACCAGAAGTTCAGTCAGCAGAGTCGTCGCTTTGTACTGGAGTTCTGCATTCGTCATGCTGTTGATCTGACCGAAACCTTCTACTCGGAGATGATGGCCGATCCGGCTGCGTCGCTTTTTCTCTCGCATGATCAGGTTCAGGGCCGCCTGAGTCTGTCCATGCGTCATTGGCTGGAAGGGTTGTTTGACAGTGAGGATGAGGTCGCGCTGGCACGAATCATTGCCGAGCAGAAGAAAGTAGGTGAGGTTCATGCCCGCATTGATATCCCCGTGCACCTGGTGCTGCGTGGTGCGCGTTGTCTCAAGGACCGCTTTATCAGCCTGTTGCAGGAGGATTGCGAGTTGTCGGAGCGCGAGCACCTGGATGCGGCGCGACTGATGTCGGACACCGTGGATCTGGCGATGGAAATCATGAGCCACGCCTATTCCACCTCGCACGATCGTAACTCGCGTAATGAAGAAGCCTATCGCCTGTTTTCGGTCACCCAGAACATTGCTACTGAAAAGGAACGTCAACGCGCAGCGCTGTTCGACTGGGAGAATCAGTTGATGTTCGATCAGGCCGTTGGCCATAGCGGTGAACATCTGCCGCGCATTCTCGCCTCCGAGTTTGGCCTGTGGTTCCGGCACAAGGGCGCCCATGCGTTTGAGGGCGCGCCCGAGGCTCAGCAGATTCTTGATGCGATGGAGCGGATTGACGATGTGATCCTGCCGCTGTTCGACCAGGACCCGGCCGAGCGCATCGCGCGCCTGCGTGAATTGCGGGAAACGGTGAAGGCAATCCGGTTCAGCCTGGATCACCTGTTCGAGCAGAACAATGAGCTGGAGGCCGGGCGTGACGTGCTGACCCGCCTGCTCAATCGCAAGTTTTTGCCGGTAGTGCTGACCCGTCAGGTCAGTCATGCCCGCAGTCATGGTACGCCATTTTCCGTGCTGGCGCTGGATATCGATTACTTCAAGCAGATCAACGACAGTTACGGCCACGAGGCCGGGGATCGGGTGCTGCAGCAGTTGGCCTCGCTGTTGATCAACAGCAGTCGTGCCGGGGATTACCTGTTCCGTCTGGGTGGCGAGGAGTTTCTCATGCTGCTGGTCGATACCGGACTGGATGGCGCGCGTCGCGTGGCCGAGAAGTTGCGCCGCGGTGTCGAGCAGGAAGTCTTCCGTCTGCCGCAGGATCGGACGCTCAACATCACGCTGAGTATCGGCGTTGCCTGTTTCAATGGTCACCCGGACTATCAGCAGTTGATGCGCCGTGCCGACGATGGTCTGTATCAGGCCAAGCACAGCGGCCGCAATCGGGTAGTGGTGGTCGAATAAACCCGTTCGCTCAGCAGCGCTCCTGCCCGGGGGCTGCGAGTCTGGTGTAGAGATCATCCCAAGCAGGATTGCTCTGCTCGATCAGGTTGATTTTCCACTGTCGTTTCCAGCGCTTCAGCTGCTTCTCGCGGCTGATGGCGCTGAGCATGTCGGCGGCTTGCTCGAAGTACACCAGCTGGTGGATTCGGTAACGCTGGGTGAAACCACTGACCACGCCGTTCCTGTGTTCCCAGATACGCTTGAGCAGGTTGCTGGTGACGCCGACGTACAGGGTGCCATTGCGTTGGCTGGCGAGGATGTAGACGCAGGGTTGTTTGGTCATTTGGGTGCGCCTCTTGGTATGGCAGTGGGTCTATGTTGTCTGATGCCTTTGCGTGACTGGATCCCTGCCTGCGCAGGGATGACGTGGAGGTTTGGATTGCCGTGGGAGGCTCCACTCTGAATGCCGCTTACGTCTGGCCAACTCCGGAGCGTGGCTTTGGAAATGCCGATACATAAACCTCGTCATCCCTGCGCAGGCAGGGATCCAGTTGCGGGTTCGCGTTAGCGCAGTATCCATTCCCCAATCACCAAAGGCTCTGGCACTTTTCCGTCAATGCGATAGGGTTGGCACGCAGCTTCTGCTTTACTGAACACAGCTCGTCGAGCTCGGTTCTGCCAATAACAAGAGAGCACGCCAATGCCCGCGTTACCCCGCCTGATCGATGCATCCGGTCAGCCCTGCTATGGCCTTTTCCCCGACGGGGTGGAGGAGATCAACTACCAGGACTTTGACCTGCGCACGGTGATGGACAAGCCGCGTTCGCAGCTGGCGCGGCGGTTTGGCGCGAACCAGTTTCAGTTCATCAGCCTGCTTAGCTCGGAACTGATCGTTGGCGTGGCGATTGTCGATCTGAAGCTGGTCAGCAGTGCCTTCGTCTACCTGTTTGATCCACACACCCGGCGCTTCGACGAGTTCAGCTTTCTCCAGCCGCTGGCCCGCGGCACGACGTTCGACTCACGGCCTGGCAGTGGTCGGGCGGTATTCGAGAAAGGGCGTAACCGAATCACTGTGGATGCTGCTGGCGAAGCCGGCGTGCGTCAGTTGCTGGTCGAGCTGGCCGACGGCACCCGCATCGATGCGCGGATTGACGAGGGGGCGAGTCAGCAGCCTTTGTCGATTTGCACCCGGGCCGGATATACGGGCTGGGTATTCACCCGCAAGACCGCCGCGCGGGTCTGCACCGGCAGCGTCAGCTGGCGCGGGCAGCAGTTTGATCTGCGCCAGCTCGGCGCGCTGGCGGCAGTCGACTGGACCACGGGCTTTATGCGCCGGGAAACATTCTGGAACTGGGGCAGTCTGTCCTGCCGCTTGCCTGACGGTAGGCGCCTCGGCTTTAACCTGGCGGCCGGGGTCAACGAAACCGGCTTTACCGAGAACGGCATCTGGCTTGACGATCAACTGATCAAGGTCGACATGGTCGACTTTCAATTTGACCGCGCCAAGCCGCTGGCGCCCTGGCAGCTGCGCTCGGCGGACGGGCTGGTTGACCTGCAGTTCGAGCCGGCTGGCACCCGCCAGGAAAAGCTCAATGCACTGTTGCTGGCGTCCAATTTTAAGCAGCACTTCGGCCAATTCAGCGGCGAGTTGCGGATTGCCGGGGAGACGCTGACGCTGGATGGTGCCTGGGGGCTGGTAGAGGATCATTACGCGCGCTGGTGAGCTGCTTCGCTTGTATTGATACCCCTTCAATCAGCGCATCCATGACGGCGGTCGGTGGTTGGAATTGGGCGTCAGCCTGCCTATTCTGTCTGCTAATTGAGACACAAGACCCTCAAAGGGCTGCCCATGAAACCTGCACTTCCCGATGGCCTGATCGTCGTCGCCAAGGCTGACTGCCCGACCTGTCGACTGGT
>CERU01002210.1_pt1 | contig 15154 bp, 6 predicted proteins | sample 530741 | NCBI WGS metagenome assembly CERU01 (sample SAMEA2620925, study PRJEB7988) | marine metagenome | biome: marine biome (ENVO:00000447); feature: deep chlorophyll maximum layer (ENVO:xxxxxxxx); material: "saline water (ENVO:00002010), including plankton (ENVO:xxxxxxxx)" | depth 30 m | reverse complement strand
GCTACATATATAGTCCCATATTTTAAGAAATCTTTATATATTTTTTCAAAAATATTTTGTGAATTTAGTGTAAAACTTACTAAAAATAGTAGTAATGTAAGTAATTGCTTCATTATTTATAATTTTTAAACATTAATTTATATAATAACTTATTCCAAGCCTCTTGTATTTTGTCTATTAATTTTTTTACTTTTTCTTTCATTTTTTACTTTTATTATATAGTTAATAACAACCCCGCCTAACCATGTTGCTAGTAGATCTTTAGCATCAAATCGACCATAGTCAGCATAATCGTACAGCTCTTTTGCAAATCCTATGGCAAAAGCAGCGCTTGTAGGAGTTAAATCCATTTTATGTCCTACTACTTCTGTAGCTGCTCCAGCTGCAAAATGATAATATTTATCAGTTCCTATTGATTGCGTACTAGCACAACCCACAGTAACCACCGCAAAGAGGACAAGTATCTTTTTCACTCATGTTAAGGTTTTTTATAATACTGTATTTTACCATCTGGTCTTTCTATTTGTATATAATCAACACCTAATTCACCTGATGGTTTACCTGAATTAGGTCCTGTTAATGGTATTCGTTTTGTAAAGCCCATGTTTTTAAACTTTCGAACATCATTTTTAAATTTATCTTTTAATTTTTCGTCTTCAGCTTCTTCTTTTTTAATAGTACTTTCTCTACCCCAATACGGAAGACCTACGTTCCAACCAGACCAGCCAAGCAATAAAGCAACTGTTTGCCATGTTTTAGTTTCTTCATCAAAAGCTTGACCTATATTCATAGCTTTTCTAAGTACACGATCTAGTGGTAAATTTGTAGTAGCAGATATTATTTGAGACACTGCTAAATAAGCGGGATTATCTAAACTCCAGCCTCGCCTTTTTATTTCGTCCATGTTCCAGTCAAATGTTTTAGCTGCTGTTCTTAGTTTACGAACTTTAGAATCTAGCACTGGAGAAATATCAAACACATTCCATACTGTATCTCTATATTGTGTAGTTTTCTTTTCTGATTCTTCAGCTACACGAGCCGCGACATTTTTAACTGTAGATACTATAGCTCCACCAAAACCTAATCCAAACAATAACGAGTCTAGCATACCGTTTGCAATACTAGCAGCGTTTGCTTTTTCTTTTTCTTCTGGCTCATCTTCAAATGCTAAAGCAAATAAAGCTTGTTGTAATCCATTAAACACTAGGTTTTGAACACCTACATAATATATTATGCTAGATAAATTACTTAAATCACTTTCACGCTGAGTCATGCCAGGTTTTGTACGTCTATTATAAAGATCTTGTATAGACTTTTTAGTCTTTCTGTTATACTGCATTGTTACGTTTTGAAACGAAAGTATAACACGACCAGCAAAACTAGCTTGTTGTTGTGATATTCTAGCTGGATTACTTGACTGTTGTGTTTCTTCTGCTATTGCATAAAAATCATCAAATGCTTTTGATTCAGCTTCTGCTTCTGTATATAACTTACCAGTTTTAGGATTAACTCTGTTTTGTAATGATTTTTTTCTATTTATAAAAAACGTAGCACCACCAGTAGCAATTGCTACACTATCCATAACTCTTGTAATAGCAAATCCTTTATCAAGTATGTAATTAATCATACCTTTTATACCACCTTGCCTACCAGCATCTGCAAGTTCTGCTTCATTTACATTTATTTTTAATCCATCACGTCTGTTTACAAGATAATCAGAGTTCATTAGTTTTAATACTGTAGGAAAATAATCTTTGCTTGTAAAAGCTTTTGCAGCATTATAAACATTATTATCACCCCAGTTTATAAAGTTAACATTAGATATTAACTGTAGTAAACCAGATCTCATGTTTAAGAACATAACCGCACCAACAGAACTATTTAACCAGTCCATCATTTCATTTACAATACGAGCACCGCTTCCAACAAATACTGGTCTATTACTACCAGACTTCATTCTACGTAATGAATCAACTAATGATTCTTTAAATTTACTTCCGTATAAAGCCTCTATTTTATTTAAGTTTTCAGGACTAAATATAATATCAGAGTTTTCATTAAATTCAGTCATTAATTCTTTTCTATACGTAGTATCTAATCCTCTTAATATATCTGTTGTTATATCACCTGCTAACCAATTTTTAGTAGGCGCTGGATATTCTTTATTTTTTTGAACAAGCATTACATTGTCAGCAAAAGGCAGTAATTCTAAATCACTTTCAACAGCTGATACTAATGCATCTATATCTCTTTTTGACATGCCTGGTATTTCCATACCTTGCTTGTTCCACATGTACACTCTAATAGCTTGTGATTTTGTGTATGGCCCAACACCTATTTCTTGCATTAATGGATTTTTACCATTTTTACTTTTTAATGTTGGAAAAGCATCTTTTAATGCAGCAAAATCATTTGCTACTGTCACTTTAGCAGATAGTAATTCTTGCTCTGCTTTATTATAAGGGTCCATTAAATTTTCTTTAATAAACTGAGCGTGCTTATTACCTTGCTTACCTTTACCCATAAAAGCATACATTAGACCCATAAAATCATCAGCTGATGGTGTAATAGTAAATTGATTTATAAATCTTTTAAATATACCTTTATCTTTTTGCTTACCTTCTAACCTTGCTCTAGCATCAGAATATCTTTTAAATGATTCTTTACCTGTAACTTCTTCTATTTGATTATTAAACTCATTGTTTAATCTAGTTGTTTTATCAGCTATTGCTTGTTGTACATCTGATTTAACATCTATTTGATCTAAAACGTTTTTAACTTGTTGCACGTTTAATAGTGAATCATCTGCAAAATAAAAATCATTATAACCTTCTGAAGCTTTTTCTAAGAACCAATCAGCTTTTGCTTGTGGATCACCATTACCTAAACCTGTTATATTAGATAAAGGTATGTTTAAACCAATATTTTTAAGAAATGTTTGTATAGCAGTAGCAGAAGCACCTGGTCTAGCTGTAACTACAAATATATCTTTAGGTCCAAATTTAGCTTGTTTTTTTCTAGCTTCACCAACCATAGGTCCTTCTAATGTAGATATATCTACGTTTTCAAAATTACTAAAATCAAACTCTGCACCATTAGCAGTTAATTCTTCTGCTTGTACAGCAAATTCACCTGCGGTTAATTCACCAGTTGTACCGTCTGGCATTGTGTATTTAACTTTTTCTTTTGTCAAAGCTAACGTGTCGTCAAAATCAAAAGCGCTTAATCCTTTTTCTTTTTTATCAACCTTTTGCGCGTTAACTCTAACATCTTGTGAATTTACTAATGTTTGTTTTATTTCAGTAGAATTTTGTTTTTTACTAACAATATCTGACGCAATATTTGCTGTTTTATTTCTTGCTTGATCTTCTAGTTTTAATATATCTTGAACAGTTGGTGTTTGCATTAACTTTTCAAAAGACTTTGGACTGTCTAAATTAAAATTAGATTTTTCACCTGTAACTTTTATATTAGCTGGTACAAAAGCTAAAGTTGGAGTTATATTGCCGTTTGCATCTGTTCCAGATCTTTTAAATCTAAAAACCATATCTACAGTACCTTCAAGTTTAGGAACTGGTAAATTTAATGGATTTTCACCCATATAAAACAAGCCTTGGCCTTGTATATTTATGTAATAAACAGGTGGTTGTTTTTTATTATATAATTCAGCTATAACATCAGCACTTACTGTTTCTTTAGTAGTAGTCGCTTTTTGTAATCCAGCTTTTTGAGCTTGCATCCAAGCTGTTTTTGGTATTTTTTTAGAACTAGTTGTTAAATCAACACCTTGTTTTTTAATATCTTTAGCCCAAGCATTTAATTTAGGTTTAGATTTTTTAACAATGTTGTCCATAACTGATTGAAGCTCGGGACTATATTTGTCATAGGTAAATTTAAAATCACCTGTATTAAAATCATAAGTACCATTTACACTGCTATACTGAGCATTGTCTAATTTAGATTCACCTAAAAATTCAAAACCATTAAGTTCAAATGCAAAATCAAAGTTTCTATATCTACCTTTTTCACTAGGTTTTTTTAGTATAACTTTTAAACCTGGAAACTTACTTTCTAATTTTATTGCATTGTTAATAATTAGTTGTTCAAAAGCTTTATCTCTTTTTAAACCTTCTGTTTCCATTACTTTTTCAACAAGATATTCAGTATCTAAAGTATCATTTTGTAAACTTTCTTCTGTTATTTCTTGTTCAAAAGTATTTTGTAAATTATCTGCTTCTTTTTTAGTTAAACCTAAAGCTTTTCTTATACTATCAATACCAGCCTTTATAGATTTTACAATATCTTTTGTTTTACTATAAGTGTCTTTAATTATATTTAAACCGCTTTTTATAGCTTTAGCTACTTGACTAACAGGCAGTCCAGCATATAAAGTACCAGCTTGATCTTGTATAAAAGAGTCTACGTTATCTATTGCGCTTTGTAATGTTTGTTCTATTGTGTCTTCTACAACATCTAAAGAAGTGTCTTCTAAGTTTCTTTTATCTAAATCAGATGCCACTTCGTCCATAAATTGTTCTGCGGTTAAATTAGAGTTTTTTAACTCTAACTTACCTTGTAAATCTTGCATAAAAGAATCATTAGCTTTTAACTCTTCTATTTGTTCAACTGCAATTCCTTCGCCTAATAAACTATATAATGATTGTTGTCTTTTTTCACTAGATTTAAAATAATCTCTAACGCTTTGAAGTTGATCTTCTGTTATTGCTGGTATATTAAATACAGGTTTTTTAAAATCAGTACGTTTACCGTTTTCAACTTTAGTAGTAGGCACTGTTCCTGTTTGAGTTATATTAAATAACTTACCAAATCTACGTTTTAAAGTTGCTATAGGTATAGTTCTAATAAAATCTTTAGTTACTAATCTATCAACATTTTCATTGTACTCAGTGCTGTTCCACTTACCTAATTGATTTTTTATTAACTTTCTATATTCTTTGCTTTTTGTTTTACTAGATATTTCTTGAGCTATTGATTTTGGAGATATTCCAATACTAGCAATACCTCTATCTATATCTTGTTGAATCATAGCTGTTTGATCAGCTCTTGTTTCAGGTGTAATTTTTTCAGAAATAACTTCTAATGATGCTGGATAAACTTTTGGTCTTTGTGGTATTTCTTGTCTAGTGTCAGTTTCAACTTGAGTGTCAGCTACTTGTCTAGCGCCTTCAGTATCTAAGCTAACACCTCTTTGACCTATACTAGCTTCAGAATATATTTCTTGCATTTTAGGCTTTAAAGAATTTGTTACATATGTACTCCAAGTAACACCTTTTGCAGGATCAAAATTATTTATAATTGGACCAAGCCTAGAATTAATAGCTTCTAATACTTTGTTTCTTGGTATTGTACCTGCCTCAGTACTAAATCTAACAGCTTCTAAGTATAGGTTTTGATTACTGTCTATTAAAGCTTGTTGAGCTTGATTTTGATCAGCTTTACTAGCATTAGGATTTTTTATTGTTTCAAGCAATGTTTCATTTATACCATCAGCAGAATCATCTACTTCTACGTCTGTTTCTTCTACAGTTTCGCCTTCTTGTCTAGTAGGTAAAATACTCATACCTACTGTTTCAGATTTTTCTTTTTCAAAAGCAGCTTTTTCTTCAGTAACTATTTCACCTAATCTATCGTTTATTTCATTTACTCTAGTCGCGTCATCTTTTGTTAAAGCAGAATCATCAACCTCTTTTATTTTTTGCTGTAATTTATTTTTTTCAATTAACAAATTAGATGCTTCAACATTTTCTTGTAATCCTAAAGGTTTTAACTGTTGAGTAGCTTTTGTTATGTTGTTAAAATTATCCTGTATATTATCAGCTTGTTCTTGGTTTATTTTACCTAACTCTAAATCTTTTTTTATTTGCTGGTCTATAATTATATTAGCATTTGGTACTTGAGCTATTTTTAATTCTTCTAAACTACTGATAGGTGTAGATAAATCTACAGGTTTACTATAAACTTCTGTAAGATTATTTACACTAAAATTAGGATTTATTTCTGCTATATTTTTATTAATTTTATTTATAGCTACAGCTTCTTGAATACCTTGTTTTACTTGCATTACATTTATAGGTCCAGAATATGTGGCACCACCACCTAAGCCTTGTAAAAACGCGTCGTTAACACCTTCAAACGGATCTTTACCGTTTATCATGTTTTGTGTTATTTGAGTAGCAACTTCTTCTATACCTTCACCTAACGCACCTGCTGGAGCTCCTGCTTTTTTAAGCGCTTGCTCATACATTTCAATTAATCCGTTTCTAAATATTTTTGCTCCTTGTTCTTTTCCTTCTTTTAATAATATATCTTTATATACTTTACCTAAAGTTCCACTACCAATAGCAGAAAAAACTGTTTCAGCACCTGCTAAGCCTATTGCTTTAACTGTTAAATCAAACTCGCTAGCGCCTGGATTTTCTTCTCTCAATCTTTCAAGTTCAGGTCCTAAAAACATAGGTGTTGAACCTGCTGCTAATCTTGGTATACTTGTACTAGCTCCACCAGCCATCATACCTATGCTTACAGGCGCACTTTCAGCTAAACCACTACCTAATTGTTTAAAACCATCCGACCAATTACCTTTTTTAAAGTTTTCATAAATACCTTGAGTATCATAATTTTCATTATTCCAAATAGCTTGTTCTTTACCTAATTTTTCACTTTCTTTTTGATAAAATTCTAATAAAGGATTTGATATATTAAAATCTTCTTTAAATTTTTTAGAACTAGCCTCAAATTCTTTAGGTAAAACACCTGCTTTTACTAATAAATTTTGAGGTAAAGAAAACATATCATAAAAACTTTCACCTACACTAAACATCATTTCACCTAATGTTGTACTTCCTTTTGCTAAGTCTACAGTAAATAGTTTTTCTAAATAAGATTTTTTAGCTATTTTATCTTTTTCTATTTGCTCTTTATCTTGTACGCTTCTTAAAGCTGTATTATGATCTTCAATTGCTTTATTTAACTCAATTAAAGTATCGTTATACATTTTAATTCTATTAGGAGCATCCATGGCATCCATTTCCATATCACCTCCGGATATTTGAATTAAATCAGTTTCAAGTTTATTTATATTGTTTTGAGAATTTTTAAAATCAAACTCCTCTACATCTATTTCAGGTTCTATAGGTTCTGTAGCTGAAGCAATAGTTAAAGGTATAGGTTCGTCTTCTTTTGGTTTTTCTTCTTGTTCTATTGGTTCAGTAGCAGATTCAAAAGTTAATTTTATAGGTTTTTCTTCTACAACTTCTTCAACTTCCTCTTCAACTTGTGGTTGAGGGTTTTTCTTCTTCCATTCCTCTACTTTAGCATATATCTCTTCTTGAGATAAATTCTGATCCTGTAAAGAAATAACGTATTCTTGTAGAGTCATTTAACTTAATTTGTTATCTTGTAAAAACTTATCTGCTTTCGCTTTTTTACCTTCTTCTAAATCAAATACAGCCGCGTCAGCTTGTACTGTAGGTATTTGATTAGTAGTAAATTGTTTTAAATAATTATTCATAAAATACTCTTTGTATTTTGTCATAAATAATTCTTTTTTATCTTGCATTAATGGTAAATCTTTTTCATATGACCACGCAACAAAACCTGCATTAGCATTTTGAGCCATTTGATCATCTTCTGATACACTAGTGTCAGCACCAATAAATACGTTCCATGCTGCAACTACTGATTGTTCTGAGCTTAATAAACCTGCTACTTCAGCATTTATAAATGGAGTTACTTTTCTTTCAATTTTATCTAAATCATATTTAAGTAAGTTTCTACCTTTACCCATACCTATATCTATAATTTCATAATCATAGCTACCATCAGAGTTTTTTAACACAAATTCTTCTGCTATTTTAGCTCCAGGCATTAATTCACCTGTTTCTGGATTAGTAGATCCTCCTGCCATAACACCAACCTCACTTAATAATCTAAGCATGTCCTTATTTATATCTGGAGTTTGTGCAACTATATCTGTGCCTGAGTTTAATAACGCATCTAACGCGTCGCTATTAATAATAAAAGGCTGATCAAGCATTGGTCCTTCAAATATTAATGATTGACTACCATTTGCGTTTAAATATAAAGAAATATCATAACCATCGCTTTTAGCAAATGTGGGTTTACCTGTTAATATAGCATATGCAACAGCGTATTTATAATTTTGATTAACATCATAATAAGTATCTTCTGTAACATTTAATTGAGATTCTATACTAGCAAGAAAATCTATAGATTTTTGAGGAGCTAACATTAAATGTTTTAATTGCTGATTTTCAGCATAACAAGTAGGATCAACACACGTATTGTTTTGTATAGCTGTTTTTAATTTAGCATACATATTACCTGTGCCTTCATAAGCTTTATCTAATATTTTAAAATTATAATCAGCATGATTAGCAATATATTGCTTATTATAACCAAGTGCATTACTCTTGTTTAATTGTTTTATAAACAGATTAATTCTTATGTTTTTATCTTCCATTATAATTTATTTATTTTAAGTGCCAAATGCACTGCTTAACATATCTGCTGCGCCGCCAATAGCACCTGTTAAAGCCGCTGTAGAATCAGCACGAGCTTGAGCAGCAGCTCCACGTAAAGCACCAATTTGATTAGACAGTCTATTAAGTTTCTGCATTTCTCTTTTATCTTTTTCAGCAAAAACAAATTGTTTACCAGCTACTTCAGCTTGTTGAATTCTTCTAGCTTCAGCCATTTGTTGTGTTTGTAATGTAGCTTCGCCTTGAGCTCTTGCTTTTTCATTTGCAACCTCCTGAGATTCAATACTTGCAGCGACTCCTTTTTTAGCTTGTAATGCTGCTTGAGCTAATGCAGTTGCACTACCCGCGCCACCACCAGTAGCTCTAATAGTGTCTAAAGTATTAGCCAGAGCTACATCTGATTGTTCTATTTGCATTTCAGCAGCTTGTGTAGCAACTGATAAACTAGCAAAAGGATTAGACAATGTAGAACTTAAATCAGTTACACCTTCATAAGGATTTATTATTTGCTGTCTATTTGCTTCTAATCTATTTAATTTACTTTGTAACCTTGCAGCTTCTCGCTCTCTACGCGCAGCTTCTTTTTTAGCCGCGCTACTAGCCATTATTCCGCCTATAATCTGGAGCCCTCCTCCTATAACCATTGATGCTGGATCCATATTTATTATTTTTTATTATTAATTTTATTGATAACCATTATTTGCTATATATTCACTTCCAACAGCAAACAACTCTTTTTCACCTCCAACATCTGTTACTGAGTCTGTTGCTATTGTTACTGTTGCAAAAAATCCTTTAATACCTGACATTGAAGAGCCAAAAGCTATTTCGCCTGAAGCTATAGGACTATTATTTATTAAATTTGCAACATATTTATTTTCTTTTCTATTAAAACCAGCGTAATTAAAAGGAGGTATAACAGCTGCCGTACCTGTATTAGCAGGTGTTGCTGAATCATAAGTTCCTTGTACATAACTATATACTTGAGCTGTTGTATCTTGAAAATCTACCCAGTTATTATTAGAATAATTTAAATTTTTACCTGTTAAATCTGAAACAAAACTATTTATTTGCCAACCATTACTTCCTTCATAATCAACAGTTTTAAAGTTTTTAGATATTGACACATTAGGATTAAAAACAAATGTAATAGAACTAGGTTGTATTGTACCACCATCGTTAGGATAAAATCTATTTCTTGTACCTGCTAAAGAATAATGCTCGTATAAAGAACCAAATTTCACACTGTAAAATTTATTACCTAAACTAAACATGTGGTCTGGTTTATAAGTAAAAAAGCTAGTCCAACCTTTAATATTTTCGTCCCATGTTAATGTTTCATAACCTCTTTCAAAAGAAAACTCATCTGCTCCAGACTCTTGAGTTGAAATTACATATTGTTTATTATATATGTCCCAACCACCAATTATTTTACCTGGAACTCCTGCTATATTTATATCTGTTCCTAACCTGTCTCTAAAATAATCTATCATATTAGCTGCAGATATTTCTTGTAATTGACCACCCGCTAATCTTAATATAACATTATTATTTTTATCAGAAAAATACTTTGCTGTTCCATATACAGCAAAACTTTGTGGATCTTTACTAATACCGTATTTACCCGGATAAGGTTGTATTGCCCCAATAACTAAATTAGAACTTGTTACAGTGCCTCCACCTTCTGCTGAATATATCGCGTCTTTATCTATTAAAGCTCTATTTATTTTTAACTCTTGAAATATATTTAAATTAGTATCTTCTGCATAAAGTTTTTGTATTGAGCCATTAGCAGGATCAACTGATTTAACTATATCATCTCCTACTGAAAAAACATTAGTTCTATTTATACCAGTTCTAGAATTATATATTCCAGAGTATATCATACTATTGCTTCTTATAGAGCTATTTGGCTCTTCTTCAACTAAATAAGCTTTTGCGCCAAAAGATACAGTTGTATTGTTATAACCTCCATTTATTCTTGATTCTTCAATAACCCAGTTATTACCTATATCCGTATTTGTAGAGCTTGGATAACCACCTTTACTTGCTGGTATACCATTAGAGCCATTCCAAACAGGTATATCTCCATAGTTTGGACTAGTTATATTAGCATTAACTTTCTTTAGAAGGAATGTATTAAAGTATTTAACTTCTACAATAGCAGCCATATTATTATTATTACTTGTTTTTTTAAATTTTTAAGAACCGTTACAAAGCGTTTGAGTTATTGGTTGTTGCACAAACCCAGCTGTTATTGCTCCAGCAGACATAGCTCTAGCGCAAACAGTGTATGTTGATCCATTATTTATAATATTAACAGTAGCAGCAGTTGGGTCTCCTTGACAATCTGTATATGTAAAACTTCCTAAATTAGCTCCATCTGTAGTAGAGTTATATAAAAATGTATAGCAAAAAGTTCTATCTATAATTAAATTAAAATTACAAACAGCGGTTGCTCCACCTGCGTCCTGAACAGTGGCGACACAAGCATATGTTCCATCAACCATACTTACTGGTGGATTGCCTCCTTGAAAATAAAATCTAGCTCTCCAATTTATAGAATTTATAAATGAATCTATTTGCACATCACCAGTTCCACTTGGCCCGTAATCTACACCGCTTTTAGTAACAGTTATTGACCATGTTAAATCTTTATTAGTATTTAAACCCAACACATTAGAACCGTTTTGAGAATCTAAAATATGAAATGTCCCTACACCACCACCACTAGTTCCTGGTACATAAGTAGCTGGATTAGTACAACTTAATATAATTGGACTAACATTTTGTAAAGATACAGGTCCTTGACTAATAAAAGTTTCTACACCTGAAGGATAATTTATTTTAAAATTAAATAAATAAGTTTGACTAGTAGTATTTTGATTACTATAATATAAAAAATCTTGAGTTTTTACATTATATTGACCATTTGTATAATCTACTAAAGCAAAACTAGAAGTAACATCATTAGGTGGTTCATTATAATCTAAAACACTTTCTAGTTCTATTTGGGGTGGAACAGTAGCTGCGTATGAAACATTATTACCAAATTGATCAACTATTAAAAAATTAGTAGTTAATATATTGTTGTTGTTTCCTAAGCTTTCTAAAAATGTTCCTGTATAATTAAAGCCACTTATATTAACTGAATCATTTATTCCTCCTAAAACAGCAGTATTTAATTCACTTATTAATCCTGTGCTTGTAGTTTCCCAAAATATATCTAAGTTTGAATCTACAGGATCTGTTTCCATTACAGCTAGCTGAGGCATATTTACAATTCTAGGAGTTGTAGGAGACGTTGAGTTAGCATTTCTAAAAGGTGTAGGTGAAAATGTTATAACATCACCAGCACCTGTTGATGTTGTTGCTCCACTTGGATTATTTATACTTACATCAAAATTACCTGCAGCAGGAGTTAATTTGACTACAGTACAACCATCTGGAATTCCAGGACCTGATATTTTTTGACCAGGTACTATTCCACTTGTAGGAGAAATACTAGCACCAGTAATTTGAAATTCAAAATTAGGACCAGCTTGATTAACACCTGTAGCTTCTGCTGTTGTTATAACTGCTTGTATACCAAATTTACCTGAAGGTGTATTTATTCTAGCAACTAAAGGATCTGCATCAACATTGTAAAACTCAATAGGAGCAGAATAATTAACATTATTAATACCATTAAATAAATCATCATCTGTTGCTATAGCACTTACAATAGGAGGTAATAATCCAGGGTAATACTGTTTATTAGTTACGTCAGCTGTATACGGTCCAACACCCTCGTTATTATTTAAGTTTTCTACTCTACCATGTAGTATCACACTGCTTCTAAATAATTTTTGCTCAGGACCAACCTCGGTTAAATCACGAGGTACTTTATTTATATTGTCATTTATTAATACAGCATGAGATGTTTTACCAAGTTCTTTATTTATATCTTCTGGATAAGCAGCCATAACACCAGGTAAATACACGTTATAATATTCTTGTTCTGTTTGTTTTACTACAATTTTATATGAATACCACCCGGTAGGATTATAGTCTATACTTGTAGTATCATTATTGTATAAACCAGTAGTTGATCCACTTATAGGGTCGTTAAATAAAACTTTTAATGAGTTTCCTAAAAAAGTTCTAGCAGCAATATTACTATCAATATACGGGTTAAAAACTGTAGAGCCTAAATAATTTTTATTATTTAAACTTACGGAATTATCTGAAGAAGAAAGTATTACACTAGATTGTCTTCCATATCTATCAGATAAAACAACACCTACTTGATAATTTCTATTTTGTTTTAAAGAAGAATTAGGATATTCAACAGAGCTTGTAGTATAAGCTGTAGGATTACTACTACTAAAAGTTAAAACTGTATTATCAGGTAAACTTTGAGTTAAATTGTTGCTTATAGTTAAAGTTGAACCAATGTAAGAAACTACAACTGTGTTAGCTGGTATTCCTGGATTACTAGCTGTTACAGTCATTCCATTATTTATAACACCTGTTATTGTATCTATAGCAAAATTATCTGCTGTAGCACCTGTAGCTCCATTAACTAACGCGCCGCCAGTACCAATATTAAATTCTGTTTTTTCACCTATACCTACATTATAATTTATTGTAGAAGGTGGATTATGTTTATTTTGAAAATTACCATAAACAATTCTATTACTTATAACCTCTTGACTTAATGCTTTTACAGGAACTACATCATAAGTTCTAGTTGTTTCACTTGATGGTAAAGTTTTAACTGGTTTAGTGCTTTGATATTCGTATTCAAAAATACTAGGATCACCAAAAGTTAAAACAGTATTATTAGCTAAAGTTTGCGCAGTAGATAAAATAACAGTAGTTCCATCAAAACTTACAACAGTAGGACTATTAACTATACCTGTACCTGTAACTAAAGCGCCAACTCTTATACCGCCTGTAACAGTATCTACAGGAATAGAAGTAGTAGCAGCTGGTGTTCCATTAACTTCAGCAGTACCTGTTTGATTTTGTATTGTTGATATTGAAACGCTATCAACTACGTTTATATTGTTTGTATCAGATTCTTTATATAAAATATCTATTTCTTCTACTTTTAAAATACTTTGCATTTGAGTAGAGTTATATGGCAATGGTATTCTAAGTAAAATTTTATTTACTTTATTTTCCATAAACTCTACAGTTGTAGTTCTATAAGTATCTTCTTCGTCTTGTATTTCTAATATAGGTGAATTTACAGCGTTAGGAGCTATAGTGCTACTACCACTTGTGTTGTTACTATTCACCTTATACATAAAATATCCATCTTGTTTTGGTATAAAACAATCTTGAGTAAATGGAGACATTATAGAATATTCACCATCAATAAATTTAAACCTATAACCAAATCTTACAAATTTATCATGTAAAAAATCACTATCACCGTTATAGTCTATTTCATAATATTTATTGTAATTAAATATAAATTGAGGATTATCAGTAATAGTAAGCGTAGGTATAATATTAGCTGGTATAGTTACATCAAAATATGTAGTAGCTCCTGGATTTCCACCAACAACATTACTAACAGTTGCTGTAGTTTCGTAAAAAACACCATCTAATATATATGCTATAGTTGCACCTATTATTAAATCACCTTCAAATGAACTTTTTAATATTCTTAAACTAGTTGATGCAGTGCTATAATTATTGGATAAATAACCAATACCACCATCAGGATAATGTTTACTAAAAACATCGTATAGTGTTGTTTCATAATTAGTGTCAGATACTGCCACATCAGAAGCAACCCTATATAATTCAATAGCTTTATAAGGATTATATTTAGCTACAGATATTTGATCTTCTGTAGTATAATAAGTAACTCCATTTACTAAAGCTAATGATACATTTATTTTTCTTGGTTGATTTCTATTATCTGTAAAAAATAATAATTCTTCTAATATATTAACACCTGTTATTGGAAAAAGTGTAGAAAAATTTAAAAAATCACCTTCAACTAATATAGAACCTACTGAACTAACAGCGTCATACATTACTATAAAAGAAGATTTATCTGCTCCAGGTGAAACTTTATAATCACTACCAGTATTATCTGTTAAAAATAAAAAAACTCTATTATTTATTTCATCAGTGCAATAACCTATAGAAAATAAGTTATCATTATTACATAGTTGTCTAAAATCAAAAGATAAAGCATTTCCTAATACATTTTCTAATGCACCAACGTTTTGACCTTCAGATTTGCTAATCTGAGTATTTACCGCGTTTCTATATTCACCATTAGGTATTAATCGATCATCAAGATCTTTGTTCATTCTACCCTTTAGAAAATTATTGGTTATTTTTGCCATTAAATTTTAGTGTTTTATCCATTTAGATTTACCACGCATAAGCTGTGTAAATTCTTGTAGCTTTATATTAGATAATCTTATTTTAGCATTACGCAAAGCAGCGTATCTATCTTTTTTGTATCTTTGTACTAAATGCTCTGGTTGATTAGCTCTTGTAGATACTATATTATATAATATACTTTTATACATTGCTTCTTCCGCCATTTTAGGTACTTTAGTATCTAAGTCGTAAGCAAGTCCATCAGAAATATATTCTAACACAACTAATTTATCTACTAA